>Ga0194126_10002150_pt1 | contig 32240 bp, 29 predicted proteins | sample TA2KigC150mmetaG_FD_148641 | JGI IMG/M metagenome (GOLD analysis project Ga0194126, IMG submission 148641) | Freshwater microbial communities from Lake Tanganyika, Tanzania - TA2015035 Kigoma Deep Cast 150m | ecosystem: Environmental > Aquatic > Freshwater > Lake | place: Tanzania: Lake... | reverse complement strand
AATATCAATCTCTGTTTCGATCAGATCAATTACCGCGTTTCTAAACAGTTCGGATACTGTAATATTATGAAGAGAGACATATTGTTTTATCAACTTGTTATCTTTTTCGCTTAATCTTAAAGATATCGTTGGCACACTAATCCCCTCCTTCTTACGTAATACATAGTATTACTAGCACGTAAAACTGTCAATCCCGGTTTTGCAGCAAGTCATGCATAAAACTTCTTAATAAGGATTAATAACCTTAATATCGTTCATTGGGAAATGCCTGTCGTTTAAGGTATAAAGAACCGCCCCCCTCGCCAGGGCTGAGGCGGCAATAATGGCATCAGCTATATTGAGGCCATGGCTTTTTCTGTAGAGGTTCATGTAACGTCCTGCTGCTTCGGCGATTATATCATCCAAATCGATTCGATCGAAGGCATCAAGAAAATCACGCAAGACCTGTTCCTCGCCTGGCCGAGCGCCGCTTAATAGCTCCACTTTTGAAATTAAAGAACAGGCGAGGATTTGTCCCTCTTCTAGACTCTGCTTAAAAAGAGAGGTTGCCTCAGGCTTGCCTTTTAAATAATCAATCAAGATGTTTGTGTCAAAAAGAGCCGTTTTCATTGCTCAAACCCTTCCAGCCTTTTGTTGAGTTCCTGGCGCAGTTCTCTCTCGTAGGCAGCTGAATCAAGTTCCTGCCTGTCTTTCCAGAGCCCACTGGCCTTCTCCATCCTCTCTGCCGCAGAAGGTTTTTGTTCAGTAATATACTGCTCCACCGCTTCGCGGACAACCTCGGCAAGCGGTGTTTGTTTCTGGGCAGCGATTGTTTTGAGCGCCTTTTTTTGCTCCCTGGTCAGGTATATTTGAGTTCTTTCCATGCTGAAACTCCTCCCTGCGTGTTATACTGTATACACCAGTATTATACATTACTTATAATTATTTAACAAGCCCCGACTATCTTTTAGCGGGAGTTTGTCTTGTATAAGAGACATAATTGGAGCCTGGTGCTAACAATTTGACGCATCTATCAAAATGTATTACACTTATTCTAAGTATTACTTAAGTCAGGAGTATTACTATGAAAAAATATAGCACTGTAACCAGAAAAGGACAAGTCACAATACCAATGGTAATCAGAGAGAAATTAGAGATCGAGTATGGTGAAAAGGTCGAGTTTGCTGTCAACGAGCGAGATGAGGTAGTAATCAGGCCGGTAAAAGTTGGCCTGGAAGACGTTTACGGTGTATTGAAGAACCTTAAACCTGCCGGCACCCACGAAGATCACCGCCGCATAGCCCGGGAGTGGGCAGGTGACAAAGGAAGCAAAAGGGGTTAGTTATGCAGTTTATTGATACAAATATCTTTCTTCGCTTTCTGACTAAGGACGATCCAGAAAAAGCAGCCAAATGTCAACAACTTCTACAAAGTGCAGCCGAAGGAGAGCTTAAGCTTTATACTACCGATCTGGTCATAGCTGAACTAATCTGGGTGCTGCAATCTCCGAAAACCTATAATTTAAAGCCGGATGAAATCTATGAGATTTCTATGCCTCTGCTAACAATAAAAAATCTTTACTACCCTTGTAAAAATGTATTTCCCGATATTATGGAGCTCTTCCAAACAGAAAATATTGATTACATCGATGCCTACAATAGTATAATCATGCTTGGCCGCAACATAGACACGATCTACAGCTATGACAAGCACTTTGACCTCTTACCCGACGTATCCAGAAAAGAACCCTGAGCTAAGCATAAGGGGTCCAAGAAGGCGTCAGCACCGACAAAGAGTGCAAACGGAGTCAGGTCTTGAAATGTCACATCTGCTGTCCAATCTTATGCCCAATCCTGCCAAAATCAATTTTTCTTATATTACGTACCTGCCCTTTTTGCGCCGATATTTATATGCTGTGTAAAAATATGGTATAATATTATCGACTATTTAAAGGTGGTGTTTAGAATTGATTTTGCCAGATTATCTGAAGGTATATTTTTGGGATGTTGAACTTGGCAAACTCGAACTTAAACAGCACCGTTACTTTATTATCAGCCGGATCCTCAATGAAGGCAACGATCGGGCTTTAGACTGGCTGTTTGACCAGTATGACAGAGAAACCATAAAAAATGCAGTGAAAGTAAGACGCAACCTTACACTTAAGACTGCAAGGTGCTGGCAAAACTATTTTAACCTGAAGGAGGAAGAGCTTTGCTGCACTGGTCTACGCTTGGCGAAAAACGAAAGGCTTTATTAGAGTTGATAGTTAACCATTTGCCTTTACCCGGCAGTTACCTGGCCGGCGGAACAGCTCTTGCTCTTATCTTAGGACATCGCCAATCAATAGATCTGGACTGGTTTTGTGCCGATCACTTTGACCCTGAACAGCTGGCTCGTCAGCTGTCAGGTCTGGATACTTTCGAAATTAGTGACGCCGCGAAGGGAACACTACATGGAATATTTGGCGGCCTGCGGATAACCTGGCTTTATTACCCAAACCCTTTGCTCAATGATTTAGTAACTACATCTGAAATGCCCGCACTTAAGTTGGCATCGTTAAAGGATATTGCAGTAATGAAACTTGCCGCATTAAGTCACCGCGGTTCAGCCAAGGATTTCATAGATCTATATGTCCTGGCTAAACACGATATAAGCCTTCAGCAAGTTATTAAAGACATGCCTGCGAAATTTCCAGAAAAGCAGATAAACAACTACCACATTATCAAAAGCCTCTCCTACTTTGATGATGCTGAAAGTGAACCCTTACCGAAGATGTTCATCGAGTTTGACTGGCAAGCATTGAAAAACTATTTTCTCGAAGAACAGACAAAATTGATGGCTTATCTGGATTTAAGCTAGCATACAAAGAACAAAGGGGTCGACAAAGGGGTCAGCTAGACTACCCGTCTTGACCTGCGAATAGGATCTGTTTATGTTTCTTTTTGTGGGCTATGACGTCCATCAATGTTTTTAAGCCCATAAAAAATAAAAGAATTATAATGTTTTGGAATGGGCCTCCGGTTAAGAGATGGCTGATTGCTCCTCCGGCGATAATGGTTAAATGAATGGGGATAATCCTGGTGTAAGGTTTGCTGAATAGATCAGCAATACTGGGCCCTGAAGAGCTTTGGCTGTTTCCATTATAGGTTTCTGTTAAATTATTATCTTCATCCTTATAAACGAGGTACGAGTAAAAATGGTTGGCAAAGAATAGTAGTGCCCCAACCAAGCCACCAATAAGATCCAAAGGAAACCCTTCGCTACTGGCAAAGCCGACAATAAAAATAATGTAGACCAGATGAAAAAACCCGTAATGCAGTGCAAAAAAACCGGCTATAAATATTTTAGCCGCTATTGGGTTTGTGACAGCCAGATCATTTACTTCCAAGGCCTTACCGCCTTCCATCTCCTGATTAATCTTTTCAATCGGGTAGCTGTAAAGCTTATAGAAAGTAAAGATACCGATGCTTACACTTTGAAACCAGTAAACAAGCATCACATCATAGATGCTCCATTTAAAAATAATAGCCATCACTATGTTGATCAAGTTGACAGCGATTAAAAACTGGGTGGACCGGTCAGGCATGATTAATGCGCCTCCTCTACTTCCTGTCTGCGAAAGGTTTCAACAAGCCTTAGTTCCTTTAAAGTTTGAGCAAATGATAAAATTGCTATTTCTTTGTCACCAGGTCATAGCTCGTACTTCTACCGCCACCGGGCATCTGATCTAGAATCTGTTTATTCATTAAATCCTTAATATCTCTTAAGGCTGTGTCTTGCGAGCATTTGCAAATTCTAGCCCATTTTGTTGTATTTAGTTTTCCATCAAAGCCATCCAGCAGCAAATTCAGGACTTTTCTTTGCCTGGCATTGTTAATCTTTGAAGCATGCTGGAGCCAGAACTTATGCTTGAAAATAACATTAACAAGTATTGTTTCAGAAGCTTCCAGTGCATGCATAAGACAACGCAAAAACCACTCTAGCCATTCGGTTATATCCAGCGGCCCTTTTTGCGTTTTTTCGAGCATTTTATAGTAATTGGTTCTTTCTTTTCGTATTTGGGCAGACATACTGTAAAAACGATACGGTTGCTTGTCGGATTGCGCCAAGATCAGATCTGTTAAGGCTCTGGCTATCCTGCCGTTTCCATCTTCAAAAGGATGAATTGTTACAAACCAGAGATGTGCAATGCCTGCCTTTATTACTAAATCAATATCCTGAAGGTGGTTAAACCACTCAAAGAATAGTTTCATTTCTTGATCAAGTTTCTCTGCAGCGGGAGCTTGATAATGAACTTTTTCTTTACCGACTGGACCTGAAACAACTTGCATCGGCCCTTTTGCATCATCCCTCCAGTTAGCAGTTACTATTTTACTAATTCCACTGTAGCCGGCCGGAAACAGTGAACCATGCCATGAGAAAAGTCGATCTTTGTTTAACTCTTTGTCATAATTTCTTGTTGCATCAAGCATCATATCTACAACACCATCTACATGTCTATCGGAACTGACTAAACCTGATACTTCTAACCCCAATCGCCGGGCGATTGAAGAACGGACTTGATCCGGATTTAGCATCTCTCCTTCTATTTCAGTCGTTTTTAAGATATCAATTGTTAGGATCTCAAGATTCGCCTGGTTCTTTAATTCAAAACCTAAAGCTCCCATTTTCCCTACAATAGTTCCTTGTTGGTAGCGTACAGCAGATAGCAGGGGTAAAATATTTTCATTTTCCCACTTAAACTCTGGCCAATTAGGATTTTCATAAATATACATTATTTATTCTCCGCATATTTTGCAACAAATATAGCACTAAGCCTCTGTGTTGTCAACTAATCTCCGCAGATAATGCGCTAAATATAGAGGTTTTTCTCCGCATAGCTAAAATTATGGGGGCAATTATGCAGATTTTGGGGTCCGGTCCTGTAATGAAGGTTATCAACAACCCTTTTCTCTCAGCATCTTCTTTGGTCATTAACGTACAGCTGAAGGCTTGCTTTTCAAATAGTCAATTTAATATACTTCGTCATGTGGACCAAAATTAACTGGAACAACGTTATTATCCTGAATCATGAACAGTAAACTGATGCGATAGCTAATGTTTATTGCTACCGCATAAAGTTGGGTATGCTTGCCTTTTAGCTTGTGCAATTTAAGCGAAGGGTGACCGGGGTTGAGTTCTAACAATCTTAATGTTTTTTCATATTGGCCAATCATTTCGGGATGTTTTTTGAGAAACGCTTCTGCTTTTTTAATGTAGCTATCAGTATAAATTATCTTAGGCATCAGTGATCCTCTTGATATGTTCGTCAACCGTTTCTAGAACATACTTACCCTGCTTGATTTCCTGAAGTGTTTTGTTAATAGCTGTTTCCAGCTCGCACTCACGGTAATAGTTATATTTTTCGATTGGCATTACCACATAGGTACTCTTGCCCCTGACTGTAAGCACAGCTTCTTCAGATTCTCTTACTACCATATCAATGGCCGAAACCCCTTTGGTTTTCAGTTCGTTAGCAGTAATAGCATTCTTCATACTTTATCCCTCCCTCCAAACAAAGCATTCTTAAAAATGCTTTTTATAGTACTATATATAATACTTTATATAGAGCTAAGTGTCAATGGAGACTATCAGGCTCAGTCAGATTTGATTTCCGGGAAGCTGTGGCGGGAGCGTTTGATGAAGATGATCCCAATTACAGCCAGCACCAGCAGATAGAGTTCCGCGTAGAGAATATTATAACCCAGGCCGGGGATCAGCACGGCCGGCAGGTTAACTGCGGTGTGCAACAAAATGGCATAGAGTAGATAAATGGATTTGCCTTTTGTAACTGCGAGAAGCACAACCAGCGAGAGGGCGATGTGCACCACGATCGCAAAGGCCCGCTCGAGGCCGGCAACCAGGAACATGTAAAAGGGCAGCTCCACCAACTGAGTTTCAATGTAGTTAGCCATCTCGGGCCCGATCTGGGGGGCGATGGTTTCTGCAAAGGCGCCGGTGTTGATCATCACGCTATAAACCAGGTTGTTGATGTAGGTTAAACCGGTGAGCACAATGGCCTCGATCCCGCCATGACCGATGCCAAAAGCAACCCCGTTTTTCCAGGAGAGGTATTTTTTGAGGAACAACTTAAAGCCGAAATAGCGGCCTACCTCTTCAAAGATACCAGCGGTTAACGATAAGAAAAGGGCAATGATTAAAAGATTAGCAGCCATCTGCTGATACCACTGCAGGGTGGAAAGGTAAGTAAGAATCGGAATCCTGATCAGAACCTGGGTGACCAGGAAGACCAGCGCACCAACAGCCACCGCAACCAGGGCAATACCCTCTTTTTTATAGAAGTAGATTGCCAGGCCGATCGGCAGGCCAAAACAGATGATCAGGGTGATAACCATCGCTATTATTGAAGCTGTGCCAACCATTTAGATCAACTCCTTTAGAGTTCCGGAAGAGTAAAGGCTGTGTACTATTATAGCAAGCACTATCCAATAGGATATTTTATTAGATCAACCCGGCAGTGTGATTACTCCGGGAAGCTGACTTCAGCGGTCATTCCCCAGCGCAGGCGCTCGTCTTTTTCAGCAAGGCTAATCTTCACCACGTAGGTAACATTACCAAAACGCTCAAGGAAATATTCACTGATTGATTCAACTTCGCCGGTAAAACTTTGACCGGGCAAGGCATCAAAAAGTATTTCCACCCGATCTCCTTCACTGATCCTGACGACCTCATTTTCATCTAAGTCGAAGGTTTCCAGATACCAGGTCGAATTATCGGCTAAGACTAAGGCTACTTCGGCCGGTGAAGTATAGACTCCTTCTTCCAGTTCGATGCTGATTACCTTACCGGCGAACGGGGCTGTAAGCTTTACATCTTCCTCCAGAGCCTTTCTGGCCGCCCGCTGCTGACCCTTAGCCAGGTCATAGGCGACCTGTGCCAGCTTAACATCATCCTGTTCACGACGCTTTCTTTCCAATGCCCGCAGTTTTTGATCTGCATCCATAACAGCCAAATCGGCTGCTGAAAGCTGCGCCTCGAGCGGCTCGTAAGTGGCTGTGCTGGCATCATCCAGAGCCCTTTGGGCCGCCCGTTGTTGACCTTCTGCTGTATCCAAAGCTGCTTCTGCCAAATCGAGGGCATCCTGATCTGCGTTATGCTCTTCAAGCTCATTTAGTGTTTGTTCGGCTTCCATGACTGCCATATCAGCTGCCAGCAGCTGTGCCTCCAGTGGCTCTAAGCCGGCAATTTTGGCATCATCCAGGGCTTTTTGAGCCGCCAGTTGCTGACTTTCAGCCACATCCAACGCCGATTCTGCCAAAGCTATTGGATCAGTATCAGCATAATACCGCTTAACTTCCTTTAGCCGCTGTTCTGCTTCCACAACAGCCAAATCAGCTGCCAACAGCTGTGCTTCAAGCGATTCAACATTGCCAAGACGGGCTAAAACCTGCCCTTCTTCGACATAATCACCTTCTGTCACAGTGATTTCCGCAACTTTTCCGGGCAAGGCAAAACGCAGCGCGCTGTATTTAGCAGGCACAAGGTTGGCTTCTGCGATCACCCCGGCATCTGTTACCGGTGTCGGCACCGGATTTGATTCCGGTTCCTTTTCAGTTGGCAAAAGATGACAGCCTGCGGCAACAATGATCATTGTTAAAACCGCGATCACCAAAAACAAGCGCTTTTTCATTTCGTTAAACCCCCCGTATCATAAACTGATTGAGGCACAGACGGCCAGTGCAAGATTTTTATCAGTTCCCAGGCGCTTATTCATAGGAGAGCACCTCCCTGATCGTCAGCCTGGCGGCATTATTGGCCGGAATCAGACCGGCAATCACTGAAAGAACCAGCACAATGCCAAGCCAGATGATAAACCCGTTGATGGTGATGGAAAATTCACCGGTTACGCCAAAAATTGACATGTTGATGATATACGACATCAGATAACTGATTGGAAAAGCTAAAAGAACACCGATAAACCAGCTGATCAAACCAATGATCACTCCTTCGATCAGCACCAGTTTCATTACCTGCCGGTCGGTTGCACCGATAGCGCGCATGACCCCTATTTCACGGGTTCGCTCCATCACATTCATCCCCATGGTTCCGGTCAGGCTAATGCTGCCGACCAAGGCCGTTAAACCGGACATAATCAACAGGAAGAAGGTCATCGTATCCAGGCCAAGCGTGGCATTGCCGCGAATGCTTTTACTGGTTGAGGCGCTCCGGATTGAGAAACCAGCTGACCGGAAGGTTTCATCCAGGGTGCGGGCCAGGGCTTCTTCGCGATCCTGCTCAACCAGGCTGACATCGGCAACTACCTGGTAATTAGCCGCTTTATGACGATTACCGCTTACTTCATTTAAATAATCGATCGGCGCATAAGCCAGAAAAAAGTCATTGCCGATAAACTGAAAAAAACCGACGATTACAAAGCTGATTTCACGATGCTTAATATTAAAGTTAATTATATCGCCCACTTGAAGATCGGGGTAGTTGGAAATGAAAGCTTCATTTAAGACAATAGCATTTCGATCTCCAGCAACAATCCAGCGGCCATCCAGTAGTATTGGCTTTATTGTTGAAGAATCAGGTGGAGTTCCCCATATTTCTACTGTTTCAAGGGCTTCGCCCTGATCATTTAATAGCTGTGCTGTTGCCGCACTACGCGGTTCAACCAGTACGACCTGGGGAATGGTTTTAGCAATGGCTTCAATTTCGTTGATGCGATAATTACGGTCAAAGTCGAGGTTAACATCGGCCAGAATATACGCTGTTACTTTATCAATATACTTTTCAACTGAGGCGCGCACATTGAAGGTGGCAATAAAGACCGCCCCGGCCAGGCTTAAGGTAATCAGAGTTAAAACCAGACGGCTTTTGCGTCTGAAGGTATTGCGTAATGAAATCAGCAGTGGCCGCCCGATGTTTTTAATCTTCTCCAGACGGCGATCCAGCCGGCTTTTACCAAATTCATCAATTTGGATACCGGTGGAATTAATCGCTTCCTGAACGCTGACCTTAGATGCTTTCAGGATTGGGATTATTCCTGCAGCTTGTGGCAGGATAATAGCGATAACCGTTTGAATGACCAGGGCAAAGGGTACCAGGCGCAAATCTCCTGCCCGGAAGTTCAGGCGCAGCCCCAGAAATTGCCCGAGGGCTTGTGCCGACCAGGCTGAAAGAGGAACGGCCACAATCAGGGCCAACAGGCCGAAGACAAAAATGAAAACCATATACATTTTAATAATACTGCCCTGGCGTGCTCCGATTGCTTTTAAAATACCAATATGCTGCATCTGCTGGGCCAACAAGGCCGCCATAGCATTGTAGACCAGAAAGCCGCTCAGCAAAACAGAAAGCAGCCCCAGGAGAGCCAGTAAATTAGAGACCGCACGAACGTAACCGCTGTTTGGGTGATCGTTATTACGCAGGTCAGTGATCGTAAAAACGTAACGACCGCTCTGCTCCACGAGGCCGGTTAAATCATCTTTCAGCGCTTTGTAATCTTCGGCTGAAAGCTGCGGGTCGACGGTAACCAGCAAAACTTCATAGTGCTTTTCCTGGTGCAGCCAGGGCAGCGTATCGTAGGCAATATAGCCGTAAACCGGAGCGACAAAATAGCTGCCGCTTAAGGTGCCGATGGTCTGATCGCGAACTGTTCCGGTATACTGCAACTGCCGTTTTTGCCCGGCGGCAGTCTGAATGGTGACCTGATCACCAATCCCGTAATCAATAGTCCGGTGGATATCAAAAATGATCTCCTGCTCCTGCGGTAACCGACCCTCCAGCAGCTCAACTAAGTTAATTTGCTGCTCTTCTTCCGGTAAAACACGGATGATGATATCCTGCCATTCGCCATCGGCTGTTTGCAGCTGGGCGAACAACATCTTTTCGCCTTCCGCGGCAACTACTCCTTCGAGGCTCTGAACATAATCGATCAGACTTTGATCAAAGGCTTCAGTTCTGATCCTGACATCAGAGGGACTAATGGCCTTAAACCCGCTCTCCATATCTTCAAGAGTTGTAACATAACCGCCGGCGATAATGCCGATGGAAAAGAGACCGCCCATCAATGAAAGGGTTACCAGGATAAAGCGCGATAAATTACTCCACCAATCGGCGATCACTTTGCGCCAGCGGGGCCTCATCGGTTTACATCTCCCTGATCATTGGTAGTATTACCGGCTGGTGTTAATGTTTTCACTGAAGACTGGTTAATTATTTCGCCGTCTTTAAGGGTAACCGTGCGTGTCAGGCGACCGGCAATTTCAGGATCATGGGTAATCATAATAATGGTGCGCCCTTCTGCCGCCAGCGCCGTAAAGCGATTATAAACTGAATCGGCCGTTTTAAGATCCAGGTTACCGGTCGGTTCATCAGCAACGATAATCGGCGGGTTATTGGCCAGAGCGCGGGCAATCGCAGCGCTTTGCTGCTGGCCAACCGATACTGAACCGGGCAACTTGTGAGCAAGATCTGCCAAACCTACCATCTTCAGCAGAGCATAGGCTCGTTCGGGGCGCTCTGCCGGACTGTACATATTACAAAAATCCATCGGCAAGAGAACATTTTCAGCCAGGGTCAGCATCGGCAGCAGTTGAAAGAATTGAAAGACAACACCTAAGTTTCTGCCCCGCCATCGGGCCTGTTTGCTTTCGGGCATGGCGTGGATATCAATCCCGTCAACAAATACTTTCCCCCTGGTGGGATGATCTATACCGGTGATCATGTTGACCAGGGTTGATTTGCCGCTTCCGGATTTGCCGATTACCCCCACAAACTCGCCCCGATAAAAACTGAGCTCAATATCCTTAAGAGCCTGAAAAGGTCCGGATGCGCTGTAAAAGGTTTTACCAACCTGGTTCATTTCAATCAGGGCTCCCTGGCCGTGTGATGGAGTTAAGCTGGCGGTCATAGTTCTTCACCGCCATTACTGATGATCTGTCCATCTTCTAAGTTAAATACCCGGTTGACCCGATCAGCCAGCGTTCGATCGTGCGAAACCATGACAATCGTTTTCCCGCGGGCGATTAAATGATCAAAAATCCTGAAAATAGTTTCTGATGTTGCCGAATCAAGCCGCCCGGTTGGTTCATCAGCCAGAATAACAGCCGGATCATTGACCAGGGCCCTGGCAATAGCTACCCGTTGTTTCTCCCCACCAGAAATCTGGGCCGGCAGCTTGCGGGCATGGTCTGCCAGTTCAACGCTGTCCAATAGTGCCATGGCTCTTTTCTCTGATTTGCCGTGGCGGTAGGTGCCGCAAAAATCCATGGCCAGGGTAATGTTATCAAGTAATGAGAGCATCGGCAGCAGATGAAAAGACTGGAAAACGACACCTAAGTTCAACCCCCGCCAAAGTGCCAGCTGATCATCTCCCAGAGCATGGACAGCGGTTCCGTTAACGTATACTTCACCACCGGTAATCTGGTCGACTCCGCTTAACATGTTGATCAGGGTTGTTTTACCGGCGCCCGATTTGCCGATTACCCCTACATATTCGTTGGCCGAGATTGAGAAGTTAACTGAGCGCAGAGCGCTAAATGGCTTCCCACCGGTATAGTAGGTTTTAACCAGGTTTCGGACTTCGATCATTGCTTCCCTATTTCCAGTGTCCATGCCGAGAAATCACTCATCTCACCAGCCAGATAATTCAATAATAACAGAATTACACGGCATTAAGATAGAGGGAAAAGACAATGCAGCCAACCTGAGGCTTGCCGCTAGTGTGAGTTCTTTCTGGTGGCGGATAAACCTCCACATGGAATAGTTTATCAACTATGTCTACTTTCTTGGCCGGGCCGGCCTTCGGAATTAGGATAAGTTAATGCGGTAGAGGTTAAGAATCTCATTATCTTCGGGGTAACTGACTGTTCCGTATCTAAAAAATCGCGTTTCAGCAACCCGGCAATAGCAGATGGCCCGGTTGGTTTTTCAACATAAAAAGCAACCCCGCCATCTTCATTAACTGCCCTGTCCAGCTCCCGTTTCTAAACTTCATACTGTGTTCACAATCCTTACATAAACTTATTCTATAGATTGCCTAAGCTTCATGTATAATTAGAATAGAGGTTTGGAGGGTTATCTTGCATGCACAAGCTTGATCTTAGGGAGCTACCGATCTTTCGGTTAGTAGGTAATAGAGATAGTATCCCCTTTTATGACGGACATTGAAAATCAGCTTGTCGATAATAATTAAGATCTGATCACTGTCACAGACCGTAATGCGAGATGTTAAGTCAAGAGGTGTTGCTAAGATGGCAAAGAGCGATAAGCAAAATGACGCAAAGAAAAAGAATGCAAAGTGGATAGCCTTAGCAGTCGTTTTGTTGCTAATAGGTATAGGAGTTGCCATATACTTATCGGTTACAAGTCGCCGTGCAGCATCTGATGCGAATAGCCTCAACACGATAACTTTAAGCAAAACGGAGATATCAAATACTATCTCTGTCTCCGGGCAAGTTGAAAGTTCAATTGTCACCAATATCTATTCGTTATTGTTAACCTACCCGGTGGAAGAGGTTATGGTGGAAACCGGGGATAGGGTCGAAAAAGGCGATACATTGGCAAAAATTGATACAACTAGTTTAGAGTACGATATCAACCAAGCCAAAAATAATTTAAAAAACGCAAAAAAATCGCTGGAAACAGAAAAGCAAAATAACCAAAACAGCATAGTAAACGTACAAAATACGCTTGACTCCGCCATTGTATCCCGCGATAGGCAGCAGCTTGCCTATGAAAAAAGCCTTGCTGACCTCAGGGAAGCGGAAGAGGCAGTCGTCGAACCTTTTGATTCGTACGCATACGATAATGCGATAACTGAAGCAAAAGTTACGCTTGACAAAAAAAACGCAGATCTGGTAGAAGCTGAAAACGATCTAAACTCAGAAATATACGCCTTTGACGCCTATACATATCAGAATGCAATCAATGATGCCAGAATCAAACTTGACAGAAATTTAGCCGATCTGGAAAAAGCGATAAACGATAAAGAGCAAGCTGATATTGATAATTCTAATCAGTCTGCTCTAGATGCGGCCGACGCAAAAGTTACAGCCGCAAGAAATGCTGTAGAAGATGCTCAAAGGGCATACGACAAAGCAGTGGAAGATTTGAACAGAGCCTATGACAGAGCAGTGGAAAATGCTACGAAAAGTGTAGATACGGCTAAGATAGCTCTCCGTGATGCGCAGCGAGCTTATGACAAAGCAGTGACTGATTTGCAAAGAGCAAAGGATAAAGCCGCCGAAGATAATGCAACACAACTGGAAACGGCCCATAGGAATGTCACTGATGCGGCGAAATCGCTTGAATCTGCAAAACTAAGCGTAACGAACGCTCAGAACAACTTAAATCAAGCCAGGAGTAAAGCCTTGACTGGTGAGTCGAATGTCGCAAACCAGCAGATTGTGCTTGACAGGCTGCTTGAACAGCTTGCAGATGCCACTATTATTGCCTTAGAAAGTGGTACAATCACAGCTGTAAATGCCAAAGAAGGCACTAATCCATCCGGAATCCTGTTTACGATTGAAGACACGAATCTGTTGTACATAACAGCCAAGGTAAAAGAATATAACCTTAATGATTTAAGGATTGGACAGCAGATATTGATTACCACCGATGCAACCGATACAGAGGTTTTTGAGGGTGAAATTATCTTTATTTCGCCAACGGCTGTCAGTGAAGCAGGTTCGACGAATGTAGAATTTGAGATTTGGGTAAAGTTTTTAAACCCAAATGAAAACATAAGGATCGGAATGAATGCATTTCTAGAAATTATAGTCACTTCAAAGAAAAACGTTTACGCAGTGCCATTGTCAGCTATTATCACTAATGAAAATGGTACCTTTGTCCGATCGCAGACCGGTAACGAAACCATTGATATTCCTGTGGTAATCGGAATCAAGACCAGTACATCAGCGGAAATTTCGGGTAATGGAATAGAAGATGGACTGATTATTCTTAGCGCCCCGAATGAAAACTAGATAACCTGCAAATGTGCAACATGAGGTAGAGCAGATGCTTCAATTAAGAGAAATTGTTAAAAGATACTTTATCGGCGAGCCGAATGAGCTTGAAGTGTTGCGAAAAATATCATTGATAATCAATGAAGGTGAATTTATTGCCATAGTGGGGCAATCTGGTTCGGGAAAGAGTACGCTTATGAATATCATAGGGGCACTCGACCGCCCGACAGAAGGTCTGTATATATTGGATGGAACACCGATCGCAGAAATGACGGATAACGAGCTTTCTGAAATAAGGAATGAGAAAGTCGGATTTGTATTTCAGACATTCAATCTTGTAGCTAAGATAAACGCCCTCAGCAATGTCGAACTACCCATGTTTTACAAAGGCATCCCGAAAAGAGAACGCAGAGAAAGAGCAAAATATTTACTTTCGCTCGTGGGGATGCAAGACAGAATGACGCATATGCCGAATGAGTTGTCTGGCGGCCAAAAACAGAGAGTGGCAATCGCAAGAGCTCTTGCAAACGAACCCTCAATAATACTTGCCGATGAACCTACCGGCAACTTAGATACCGAAACAGGTAATATGGTTATGGACTTATTTATGAAAATTCACCGAGAAGAAAAAAGGACAATTGTCCTGATTACACATAACGATGAATTGGCAAAAAAGACACAGCGGATTGTCACATTAAGGGACGGCAGAATCGTCGGCGATGAATCAAACATAGCAGCTTTTGAAAGAGGGTCTACGGTGTGATCTGGGAAAACGTTACGTTGGCCGCCTCATCCCTTAAAACTAATAAAACAAGAGCATTGCTTACGATGCTCGGAATTATCATCGGTATTGCTTCGGTTATTGCAATCGTCAGCATTGGCAACGCATTGGAAAGCTCTGTAAGTACAGACCTGGCAGCTCTTGGAACAGCCAATATAACAATTGCGGTTCAGGAAAGGGAGAAGGAAAACGCAATTGGTCGTTTGCGTCCTCCTACTGGAGTCATTATTACCGGCAAAACACCAACATCATCTGATTTAATTACCGAAACAATGATTAGCGATTTCAAAGCCCGATTCGCAGACGTTATTCAGGGGATATCGATAAGTTATTCAGGCGGTAGTGCGACTGCGAGAGACATGGAACTATATGCCAATGTTTCGATCTTGGGCATTAATAAGGATTATGCTACGGCAAATACTATTACACTTCTGTCGGGCCGCATCATTTCACAGCAGGACATTGATGGTTTTGCTAATGTAGCCGTTGTATCTGATAAGTTGGTTGAAAATATGTTTCCTCTTGGAACGGACACTGTCGGAAAAACAATAAAGATTTACAAACCTAATTCCATTGACATCTACACAATTATTGGAGTTTACGAATACGCGCAAGATGGACCATTTGCCAGCACGGCTTCAGATAGAGATATGCAAACAGTTATGTATATCCCCGTATCTACCGCCAAAAAGGACGTATTGGAAAAGAATTTCACTTCATTCACAGTTGTTGCGAATGCTGATGAAGATATTACCCAACTAACAGACAGCTTTCAAAGTTACTTTGATGGCGTTTACGCCGGTAATAGAGACTGGAAGGCCTCCGCTTCGAACCTGACCCTGATCCTCGACACTGTGACAAGCACGCTTAATACGATAACGTTGGCAGTTGCTGTTATAGCCGCAATATCTCTCATCGTTGGTGGTATCGGCGTTATGAACATTATGCTTGTTTCAGTAACCGAAAGAACCAGAGAAATTGGCATAAGAAAAGCGTTGGGAGCTAAAACATTTCATATACAGCTACAGTTTCTAATTGAAGCGGTAATTGTGACTGTTATTGGCGGCATCATAGGCATTATGCTTGGTTTAGCTTTAGGCGTCCTGGCCTCGTTAATTTTGGGGGTGGCAGCATCTGCATCTATACCAATGATTTTCCTGAGCTTTATATTTTCAATGGCTATTGGTCTGTTCTTTGGCTTGTATCCGGCAAGCAAAGCGGCTAAGCTCGACCCAATCGAGGCACTGAGATATGAGTAAACATGAATTTGGGCTTGATCTATGCCGGAGATGGGTCTAATATAGGAAAATAACTATTTTCCGCGCGATAAACCATATTTGATTGGGGCTGATGGCAGATGAGATCTAATAAATCCCAGGTAGATCGGCAAAAAAGATCGGGTTTATATAATCCCGCTTATGAACATGATGCCTGCGGCCTCGGCTTTCTGGTTAATATCAACGGTGAAAAGAGTCATCAAATAATCAGCAGTGGAGTTAGGGTGCTTCAAAATCTGCTGCACCGCGGAGCAACAGGCGCTGATGATAAAACAGGTGACGGGGCGGGACTACAATTTCAAATCCCCGATCGTTTCTTTCGCCGCCTGGCAGCAGAAAACGGTTGGGCGCTGCCCGAACCTTTAGCTTATGGAGTTGGAATGGTTTTTCTGCCTCATGATCAGGCCCTTCGAGAAAAATGTTTTAGCATTATGGAACAGGCACTTGAAGAGATGAATTTAAAAGTGATCGGCTGGCGTACTGTGCCGGTTGAGCCACAGATTCTTGGCAATGTAGCATTGGAAAATATGCCTTTTATCCGCCAGTGCCTGGTCAACGGTAACGGATTTAGTGATCATGAACTGGAACGCAAGCTATACATTGCCCGCAAAGATGCCGAAAAAAAAGTTACCGAAGTGCTCAGTGAAGATCAAACCTTTTACGTAGTCAGTCTTTCCTGCCGCACTATCGTCTACAAGGGTTTACTGATGCCGGAGCAGGTCGAGATATTTTACCCCGATCTAACTGAGGATGCGATGGAAAGCACCTTTGTGATCGTGCACCAGCGCTTCAGCACCAACACTTTTCCCTCCTGGCCCCTGGCCCACCCATACCGTTACCTTTGTCACAACGGCGAGATTAACACTCTCAAAGGCAACCGTAACTGGATGGCTTCGCGGGAGAATAATTTTGAGTCGGAGCTTTTTGGTGAGGATCTTAATAAAATTCTACCGGTCCTGGAAGCCGAAGCCAGCGACTCGGCTAACTTAGATAATGCCCTTGAGCTACTCTATAATGGGGGCCGATCGATTGAACACGGAATGGCGATGCTGATCCCCCAGGCCTGGGGAGATAAATATCCGATAGGGCCGGATCTTAGAGGCTTCTTTGAATATCATGCCGGTTTGATCGAACCATGGGACGGTCCGGCGGCCGTTGTTTTTACCGATGGCCGAAAAATCGGAGCTATCCTCGACCGTAACGGCTTGCGCCCTGCACGCTACACCGTTACTAAATCGGGTTTTATGGTCTTTGCCTCGGAGGCCGGGGTAATCGATATTCCGGCGAAAGAAATCAAGGAAAAAGGCGCTTTGCGGCCGGGCGAGATGCTACTGGTGGATCTTGATGAAAAAAGGCTGCTTAAAAATACGGAGATCAAGCTTAAACTTTCGCGGCTGCAACCTTATCGCCGCTGGACACAGGAAAATCAGATCACGATTCACGGGTTTTTTAATGCCATGGCCCCGCTTAAAATTGACAGTAAGCATTTACTGGCCAGCCAGCGATTATTCGGCTATACCCGCGAAGACATCAACATTATTTTAAAGGAAATGGCCATTAACCGGGCAGAACCGGTTGGCTCGATGGGAGCCGACCAGCCGCTGGCCATTCTATCGGAAAAACCGCAGTTGCTATTCTGGTATTTTAAACAGTGTTTTGCCCAGGTTACTAATCCGGCTATTGATCCGCATCGTGAAGAACTGGTGATGTCGCTGATGACCTTTATCGGCGCACCGGACAATATCTTAAAGGAAACCCCCCAGCAAGCCCACCTGATCAAGCTAAATCACCCGATTCTATCTAATGAAGACTTGGTCAGGCTTTGCAGCTTAGAAGAAAAGGGCTTTAAAAGCAAAAAGTTTAAAATACAGTTTCCGGCAGACGGCGATGGCGCGGCCCTGAAAATGGCTTTGGATGAGTTATGCCGGAGCGCTGAAGAAGCTGTTAATGAAGGGTTTGGTTTACTGGTTTTGACCGATCGTGGTTTAGATGACCAGATGGCCCCGATCCCCTCACTGCTGGCGGTGTCGGCTGTAAACAGGTACCTGGTTACCAAACGCCTGCGCACCAAAGTAGGCATTTTGGCCGAATGTGCCGAAGCGCGGGAGGTTATGCACATGGCCCTGCTTTTAGGCTACGGGGCATCAGCAATTAACCCCTACCTGGCTTTTGAATCAATTGCCAACATGGCTGATCAGCAGCTACTGGGAAAAAGTATTTCCAGTCAGAAAGCGATGGAAAATTACGTGCGCGCACTATGCAAGGGAATTCTGAAGATTATGTCTAAAATTGGCATCTCGACCCTGCGCAGCTATCGCAATGGCCAGGTTTTTGAAGCCGTGGGTTTAAACGATGAGCTGATCACTAATTACTTTGGCGGAACCAGCTCTCGCATCCAGGGTCTGGGCTTAAATGAAATTGCAGCCGAAGTGAATCTGCGTTACCAGGATTATCAGCTTTTCAAAGATACATATGCCAAAGCCCGGTTGCTGCCTGCCGGAGGGCAATATGCTTACCGGGTTGACGGCGAAAGGCACCTGTGGTCGCCGGAATCAATCAGCCTTCTGCAACATGCGGTACAGAGCAATAATTATAGTAAGTACCTGCAGTATGCAGAACTGATTAACGGACAGACAGAAAAGCAGTTTACTTTACGCAGCCTGCTTCGCTTTAAGGAAACAGAAAAGGTAGAGCTTGATCTGGTAGAGCCGGCAGCAGAAATTGTTAAGCGCTTTGTAACCGGTGCCATGTCTTTCGGCTCAATCAGCCCTGAAGCGCACATGACTCTGGCCGAAGCAATGAACGAAATCGGTGGCAAGAGCAATTGCGGGGAGGGCGGAGAAGATCCCGAACGGTATAAGCTAACCGCAGAAGGGAAAAACCGGTGTAGCTCAATTAAGCAGGTCGCCAGCGGCCGCTTTGGCGTTACCGCCGAGTACCTGGCCAACGCCAGTGAAATTCAGATTAAAATAGCGCAGGGCGCTAAACCAGGTGAAGGCGGCCAGTTGCCTGGTCATAAAGTTAACCTGACCATCGCCCGGGTCAGGCATTCCACACCGGGTGTTACCCTGATCTCGCCTCCGCCGCACCACGACATCTACTCGATTGAAGACCTGGCGCAGTTAATCTATGACCTGCGTAATGCAAACCCAAAAAGCCGGATATCAGTGAAGCTGGTGTCTGAGGTAGGCATTGGCACGGTCGCCGCCGGAGTAGCCAAGGCCAGGGCTGATCTGATTTTAGTCAGCGGGGCCGATGGCGGAACCGGGGCAGCTCCTCTCTCTTCGATCAAACATGCCGGTGTGCCCTGGGAACTGGGGTTGGCTGAAACACAGCAGACCCTGATCATGAACGGTTTGCGCAACCGGGTCCGATTGCAGGTTGATGGCGGTTTAAAAACCGGTCGCGATGTGGCGATTGGCTGCCTGCTGGGCGCCGAAGAATTTGGCTTTGCCTCCGCCGCTCTGATCGCCTGTGGTTGTGTGATGATGCGCGACTGCCACTCCAACTGCTGCCCCGTCGGGGTGGCCACCCAGGATGAGCAGCTGCGTAAATATTATGCCGGCAAGCCGGAATATGTCATAAATCTAATGTTCTTTATCGCTGAAGAGTTAAGGGCAATTATGGCCAACCTGGGCATCACAAAGGTCGATGATCTGGTCGGACGGGTTGATCTGCTGGAGCAAAATAATGATATTGCCTTTTGGAAAGCCCACACAGTGGATTTAAGTAGAATATTATATAAACCGGAAGCGGAAAGAAATGATTTTTACTACACTAATCCACACCCCTTCAGCTTAGACGATACTATTGATTGTCAGCTGTTGCCCCAGGTTCAGGAGGCACTCGAAACCAAAAAACCGGTAACGATTGATTTACCGATCTACAACCACAATCGCGCCGCCGGGACTATTATCTCGAACCAGATCGCCTTAAGATACGGTAACGCCGGTTTGCCTGAAGATACGATTACCCTTAACTTCAGAGGTTCTGCCGGGCAGAGTTTTGGCGCCTTTGCGGCCCGCGGTTTAACTTTAACCCTTGAGGGAGAGGGCAATGATTATATTGGCAAAGGCCTTGCCGGCGGCCGCATTGTGCTTAAACCCTTTAGTGGGGGCGACTATAACCCTGCTAAAAATGCAATTGGCGGTAATGTAATCCTCTACGGGGCCACCGGTGGTGAGTTTTATGCCAACGGCATGGTCGGGGAGCGTTTTGCGATCCGTAATAGCGGGGCCACTGCTGTTGTGGAAGGCATTGGCGACCATGGGTGCGAGTATATGACCGGCGGCCGGGTTGTTATACTGGGACCGACAGGGGTTAATTTCGGAGCCGGAATGAGCGGCGGGATTGCCTATATTTACGACCAGTATGGAAAGCTCGACTCCAACAGCAATTTAGAGCTGATTGACCTTGAGACTTTGAGCGATACGGAGGATACACTTGAGCTGCAAAACCTGCTGAAAAGGCACCATACTTTTACAGGCAGCCCTAAAGCTGCTTATATTTTAGAACACTGGCAGGACTGTCTGCCCTTTTTTATCAAGGTATTCCCGATGGAATACAGGCTGGCCCTGGGCAAGATGAGTTCCGAAGATAAAGCCGTGAAAAGAGCGCTGCCCCAGGTTAACTAAGCAAAAGGAGGGAAAGCTATGGCGAAGGAGACAAAGCAAATTATCAGGCGCAGAGAACCAGGCTATCGCAGCGTTACTGAGCGGTTAAAAGACTTTGACGAAGTGGAGCGCTGCCTAAGCGACGATGAGCTTGTACTGCAAGCCTCCCGCTGTATGAGCTGCGGCACCCCTTTTTGCCACGCTTACGCCTGCCCACTGGCCAACGTAATTCCAGAAACTAATGAGCTGGTTGCTAATGGACGCTGGAAAGAAGCGCTTAAGCTTTTGCTGTCCACTCACCCCTTTCCTGAATTTACAGCCCGCATCTGCCCAGCTCTCTGTGAAGGCTCCTGTGTGCTGGGCATCAATGAAGAAGCTGTTTCGATCAGACATATTGAAAAAGCAATCATCGAAAAGGGCTTTGAAAAAGGCTGGATTAAGCCGCGGCCTTTGGTAAAAAAACACCGGGAGAAAGTTGCCGTTATCGGGTCAGGTCCTTCCGGTCTGGCAGCGGCAGAAATATTAAACCAAAAAGGCTACGAGGTAACCGTCTACGACAAAGCACTCAGCCCGGGCGGGCTTTTAATGTACGGCATCCCGAATTTTAAACTAAATAAGCAAATTATATGGCGACGCATCAACCTGATGAAAGAAGAGGGTGTAATTTTTGAGGGTGGGATAGCGGTTGGCGAAGACATCTCCTTTAATTACCTGAAGCGCCATTTTGCTGCAATTCTACTGGCTGGAGGCGCTGAAGAACCGCGCGACTTGATTATTCCCGGTCGGAATCTCAAAGGCATCCACTTTGCACTTGATTTGCTGAAAGCCCAAAATAAAAGGATTCTCGGCGAACCACTGACAGCTGAAGAAGATATCAACGCCACGGGCAAAAATGTTGTAGTAATCGGCGGGGGCGATACCGGTTCGGACTGCATCGGAACAGCAATCCGCCAGGGAGCAAAAGCGATCTACCAAATGGAGATTATGCCCCGGGCTCCGGAAAAACGTGGTGAAGGCAACGCCTGGCCGCTTTGGCCGGTGGTGGACCGGGTTTCCAGCAGCCACCAGGAAGGTGGAACGAGGCACTGGTCTGTTGCTACTAAAGAGTTTAGCGGTAATCAATCTAACGAGGTGGTAAAGGTACACTGCTGTGAAGTTGATTGGGTAGAAGAAGACGGCTCCTTAACCCCCCAGCGAATCGATAATACTGATTTTGCGCTAGCTGCCGACCTGGTATTATTGTCACTCGGGTTCAGCGGGCCGGGGCCGAATCCCCTGGCTGACGCAATCGGTCTGGCGAGGGATGAAAGAGGCAATATCTTAGTTGATGACCGGCATTTAACCAGCGTTGACGGTATATTTTGTGCCGGTGATATCGCCCGCGGCCAGTCATTGGTGGTCCGCGCCATGGCCGATGGAGTACAAGCAGCGGCTGATATTGACAAGTTCTTGCGTTAAGAAGGATAATAGTGTGGGTGAGCGGTGGTTGGCCGCTATTTGGTTGCGACCGCCACCGCCCGTATATGTTAAGCGTACTTCCATACCAGATTTTTTGCAGGATTGACCTTAGGTTGATTGGTTAATGATCGGGCATGAAAGACGCGTATTTTTAATAATTTTCTTCGATCAAGATTATCTGCAGCTCAAGTTCGCTGATGCCCCTTTGCACCTTAACTGTTACAGTATCGCCAACATCATACAGATCGATAATCTTGCGCAATTCTATAGTGTTGCTGACCTCCTTACCATTGATGCTGATAATGCGATCGGCAGTTTGCAGTTCGTTTAAGGCCATCGATTCATAGACATAAACACCTGTGTTCTGCACCCGGTAATAGAGAGCCGTGCCGGGATCGGTAATATCAATTAATCTGACCCCTAAAATTGGCCTTCCGGGCACATACCCAAAGTTGATAATTTGTTCAATGACACCAGCGGCCGTATTTACGGGGATGGCAAAGCCCAATCCTTCAACGCCGAAACCGCCCGATTTTGCGTTGACAATGCCGACCAGCTCACCGCGATCGTTAAAAAGCCCGCCGCCCGAGTTGCCAGGATTAACCGCTGCCGAAGTCTGCAAAAGGCTCATGCTTTCACCATCAACAACAATATCGCGATCAAGGGCAGATATAATCCCTTCGGTGACGGTGCCACCCAGTTCACCCAGCGGATTGCCGATCACAATGGCCTGCTCGCCAATAATTAACTTGCCTGAGTCGCCAAAAACAACCGGCTTAAGCCCGCTTGCATCGATTTTAAGCACCGCTATATCAGTTCTGAAATCACGGCCAATCAGCGAGGCCTGATAGTTTTCACCGCTGTTCAGGCGGACGATAATGGTCTGGGCACCATTGATAACGTGGTTGTTGGTCACCACATAGCCGTCGGCAGTGATAATCACGCCACTGCCGGCGCCTGAAAAGACATATTGGCCCATCCTGCCCGCCGACTGCACGGTTTCGGTTCTGATCTCGACCACGCTATCCGCATTGCGACTATAAACCTCAGGAACACTTAAATCGGTGCAGTTATCATATAGCATGCCCAGACTAACACCTGTCTCAGACACAAAACTGATTGGCTCGCCGGTTTCGGTGTAGCATTCGATCAGGGCCGCTTCGTTCTTACTAAAAACGAAGTTGGCCAGGTAGGCGCCCCCGAATCCAAACAGGCCGGAGATTATCATTATTGCGATTAACATGGTTAATAATGTTTTTTTGTTAAGTTCAAGATGCATTTGATGCCAGGCCTCCCTTCAAATTAAAACGGCCCTGGTTTGTAACTTTATGTTTGCTTATTTGCAGTATAACTGCAGGAGCAATCATCAATCCCCGAAAAGGATAGGTTAAAATGATGCAAATTTGCGGCAGCGAACCAGAGATAGAATTGATTCAGCGGTTCTCCGTTGCTGCAGATCAGTGCTGAAGAGGTTAGAGGGTAATGGTAAATGCAGTTCCGCTACTATCGCTTTTTACACTGATCTGGCCCCGGTGCTGCTCAATAATGGTCTTCACGATAGCCAGGCCGATGCCATGTTTACCGCCACGACCCTTGTAGAAGCGCTCGAAGATAAAGGGCAGGTCTTGATCGGAAACTCCTTTACCGTCATCAATAATCTCGATGATGGTCTGGCCTTTCTCCTGCCGACAGCTGATGGTAATCGCCTCACGGGCATACCTGATTGCATTGGAGATGATGTTGGTAAAAGCTCTGGTCAGGTGTTTTTCTGAGCAGATGCAAATTAACGGGTCTGCAGCAAAATTAAAAACAAAACACACCCCTTTTTCTGCTGCCACGCTGCCTTGGCGTGCAGCACAGTTGGAAAGTAATTCGCGCAGATCACAGGCGGTGCGCAGGTCGTCATCGCGGGAAAGGTTGTCAATGCGCGAAAGGTAAAGCAGATCCTCAACCATCTCGCTTAAGCGATCGGTTTCAGAGATAATGACTTTGCTGGCCAACTGCTGCTGCAGAATGCCGTGTTCAATACCTTCCGCACTACACCGAATCGATTGCAGCGGAGTGCGGAGTTCGTGCGATACATTTTGAAAGAATGTTTTTTGCTCGCGATCGAAGTTGTCCAGCTGCCTGGCTGCCGTATTCATGCTGTCGGCCAGTTCAGCCAGTTCAAGTTCCTGATAGTTTACGGTGCTTTGCGTAAAATCACCCTTGCCGATGCGTCTGGCAAAACGGGTTAGCTCACGAATCGGCTTGGCAATTACACCGGAGAGAAAGGCGGCGACAATAGAGGCAAAGACAAAAGCCAGTCCGGTTACCACAAACAGAACCGTATTAATGCGACCGGCAAAAGCTGTAATGGTGGTCATATCAATATAGGGTATCATGTAACCGGTGCCGCTGAAGAATGCCCCTTGCACCGGGATCGCCACCAGGTAAAATTCACGTCCCGAAACTTTAATCTGAGTGATCTGTTTGTTCGTTAAATTAACCTGCGAGGCTTCAAGCTCACTCACCAGGTTGACGATCTCTTCGATGTCAAAAAACATCACGTTGTCAACGGCGGGGAAAATCAGCTCGTAGTTTTCAGAGATGATGATCGCTTCTGTTTTGCCGACAGGCCCGCGGGGCAGTTTTCTGATGCCGGAGGGCATAATGATAAACTGATCGGGTTGCAGCTGTTCACCAGGTGGCGGCGTCTCTCCCTGCAGCGCTCTTCCGTATTCAGCCGCCTGCAAAAAGTCCTTCAGCTGTTCGTTGACGATGCTTTTAATATATTCATGAACCAGCAGGTTAAAGACAACCAGAACCACGAAAAAGACAGCAGCAATGTAACCAAACATTAAAAGGGTTATCCTGGTCCGGATACTGATTCTGCGCCTTGCATCATTTGTCACTTGCCGATTTCTCCTTTAAGCGAAAGCCAAAACCCCACACCGTCTCAATAACAACTTTTCCATCCGCTATTTTTTTGCGCAACCTGCGCACTGTATCATCGGCCGCCCTTGTCTCGACTTCGCAGGTATAGCCCCAGATGTTATTGAGCAGCTCTTCCCTGGATACAGCCCGATCGCTGTTTTCCAGGAGGTACGCCAACAGATTATACTCATTGGGGGTCAGTTCTACCGGTTTATCAGCGAGTAGTACTTTTTTGCTTTGCTGGTTAAGCTCCAGGTCGGCAAAGGTTAACAAACTATCACTGGCTCTATTGCTAGCGGCTCTCTCATATTCAACACGGCGAAAGATAGCCTTAACCCTCATCACTAAAGACATCGCTGAAAAAGGTTTGGTAAAGTAATCATCACTGCCAAGGTTAATACCAGTGGCATAATCAAGGTCACTATCGCGGGCAGTCAGCATAATGATTGGCACAGTGCTTGTTTGGCGAATCTGACGGCAGACATCAAAACCGCTGGAGCCGGGCATCATGATATCTAAGATGATCAGGTCGCATGGTTCTTCCTGAAAAGAAGCCAGGAGCTGGTCGCCGTCTTCAAAAGCGGTAACCCGGTATCCTTCGCTTTCCAAAAATGATTTAACCACTTCGCGGATATTGGTTTCATCATCAGCGATATAAATCAGCTCGTTCACCTTAAAACTGCCTCCCTGTTTTACTTCTACCATTCTAATTCATAATAAACTATAAAGCTAATGAGTAACTGCCATAAATTTGCGGCAAAATCTACGCATTGAGCGGGTTATTCTGCATATCTTTTGAAAATAGCACTGGTGTCAATAAGGTAGGTTTTTTCACTCATCATTATTCTTCTCGCAGTTCAGTGGACTTTTCAGACAACGAGAAAGGAACTTTTTTTAAGATTTTCTTTGCTGCTTCAACACTATCCTCGTCCTGATCAGAGCCGTACTTTTCGCAGTATTCTTGCACCAGTTCATGCCCCTCCCTGACCGGCTTTAGTGCGGGTAGCTGTAAGAGTGATTCCACCCACTCGGTAACCTGCCAGGTGATTAGATGATAGGTGCGGATTGATGCCCAAACTCGTTTGGGTTCAAAATAGATTTCCCAGCCGCTCACTGCTCCAAGCTGATTAATAAATGTTGCAAAGTGATCTTCCACTGCCGGGGCAGTAAGGAAAAGAGTTGCAGCAGCCTCATCTTCAGCAAGAATTTGCATCTCGTTGTACGGAAAAGAATCAATTAGTAATTCTGTCATATCTCTTTTTACCAGTAACGGCTTTCGAATGCCCATGGCCAGATAGCCATCATAGGCAGGTTCAACCCTTATTTCCACACGCCAGGGCTCTAAGCGATATGCCGGTCTGATCGTCACTTCAGCCGGCCTTATGCCAGGAATAGTTTTTAAACGCCTCAGGAACAGATTCTTTTCTTTTAATGAAAAACCAAGGGTTGCCAATTCAGTTATAGTTTGTCCCGCATTTCTCCAGGCGCCGCGGACAATAAAGATATAAAGCCAGACCAGGCTGATCAGTCCATAGAATAATGCTGCCAGAGCGGTGAAAAGATTGCGATCACCTGACCAGGCCTGAGGCATGGAAGCAGGCAGCGGAATAGCATAGCTGGCAATAATTAAGATGATCAAACCGAAGAACATAAAGAACAAAAACTTCATGATTCTCATTCTCAACCAACTCCGTTCTTAAAGGAGTCTAAGCCCCTTAAAGATTGCCCACAGACCGCCGATAAAGGCAATCAGCACGACCAGAATGCCAATCATTTCTGCAAATTTGGGAGTAACGGCTTCGTGCCATACCGAGCGTACTACCCGCATTGGATCAGTGCGAATGATGTGTACGAGAAAGGGTATTAAGAGCAGCATGATGATACCCAACGCTATAATCAAATAGGGAATCCAGGCCAGTTTGATCGCCTCCTTGCAAAATTTTTCTCCAATCTGAAAAGGGTATTGATGAGGCTATCGTAACACATCGACCCCAATAATTAACTATCTTCATCAACGAAAAAATAAAATCTTTTAAAAAATAAGGATGCTGAGCAGTACCGGCTAGCTGGAGTCGTTATTTTACTCTAACATGATAAAATGAGTTATGAAAAATGACTCTTACGATCTGGTAGTGGTGGGGGCCGGCCCTGCCGGAGCGCTTGCTGCCACCACAGCGGCTGAAGCCGGCCTGAAAACGGCCATCATTGAGCAGATAAGTTTTCCACGCCAAAAACTATGCGGCGGGTTTATCTCTGCACGTGCGCTAACTTTGCTGCCTGAAGATTTCTATCTGCCTCCTGGCAATGCCGAACCCGTTTACCACCTCTCCATCATCAAAAAGAATAAAAGTAACAGCCACAATTCGACTGTACTCCTGGGCTACCTGGTGCAGCGAAGTTCTTTTGATCAGCTTCTGGCTGCCTACGCCAGCCAAAAAGGGGCTGTTCTGCTCGAGGAAGCCGCTCTTAAAGGGATAGAGACTGCCGACGCAGAAGCAGATCAGCGGACAACCGATTATTTAATTCACTTCCGCAAAGAGAGAGAGCAAAGCACCATCAGCACCCGCTACTTAATCGCCGCCGACGGGGCATTAGGCCGTTGCGCCGAGCTCGGGGGCGTAGATCGCAGTTGGCGAAAAAAGATCTGCGGCTGGGGGCTGGCTGAGATCATACCAGAAAAAGAGCTTCGGGCTGATCCAGCAGATAATTGGCCACAGCTGGAATTCTTCCCACTGCCTTTTCGAGGCGGTATAGGTTGGGCTTTTCATGGCAAAGGCTGGCTTAACCGCGGCGTTGGCGGCCTTTGCGGCCGTAAAGCGCTGTTTAAGGCTTATACTCAGCTTTTCGGCTCGATCCCAGAACAAGGTACGCTGAAAAGCTGGCCCCTTCCCTTTCTGGGCCCGGTGAGCAAAGTGGCAAAGGGAAACCTGCTGTTGATCGGCGACGCCGCCGGCCTAATAGAGCCTTTTTCAGGAGAGGGGCTCTATAACTGCTTCAAAAGTGCCAGGCTTGCCGTGCAGGCAATCAGAGAAGCAAAAACAGCGGGCCAGGATGCCGCTGTTTACTATAACCGTCTCTTTAAACATCATTTTCGCCGCTACTTTTTGCCAACCCTGGCGGGAACAGTAATGCTGCAGGCGCAATCGCTATTATACCCTTCAGCAGTACCACCGCAAATCGCCCGGCTGATTGAAAATCAGCTGTGGTTTAATGATCAAAATTTTGATTCTCAATAAAATCATGAATGGCGACCAAACGGCTATCCCTGTAATAAAAGCGTGAAACCCGCTTATCCACCGCACAAAGAAGCTCATAGTTAACGGTACCGCTTAAAGCGGCCGCTTCTTCGATCGTGATTTCCTCCGCTCCCTGCTTGCCGTATAAAATTACTTCGTCGCCGCGCTGCGTCCCCGGAATATGAGTAACGTCAACCATCAAATGATCCATGCAGACTCTGCCCACAACCGGAGCCCGCACCCCACGGATCAATACCTCTCCCTGATTTGAGAGCAAGCGGCTATAGCCATCAGCGTAACCTATAGGGACAGTAGCAATTAGTTCAGCAGCTGATGTCTTGTAAGTGCAGCCGTAACTGATACAACTGCCCGGCGGCAATTTCTTAACCATTACCACTCTGCTTTTGAAGGTGAGAGCAGGTTTTAAAACCAGGCTGCACTCGCTTAAGGAGAGAGCAGGGTAATGCCCGTAGAGAGCAAGACCGAGACGAATCAGGTTATAGTGGGCACCAGGTAGCTTAAGCGCTGCCGCGCTGTTGGCAGCGTGAATCAGGGGAATGCTGATGTTCTTAGCTTTCAGGATTTCTATAACCTGGTTGAACTTGTTTAGCTGCTCTTTGGTGTAAGCCTGATCCTCGTCTTCAGCTGAAGCAAGGTGGGTAAAGAACCCTTCAATTTTTAATGCAGGAAGGCTTGCAATCTGCTCTGTAACGGAGGCCGCCTCTGTCGGCAGGATGCCAACACGTCCCATCCCCGTATCGACTTTTAGATGAAGGGGTAAAACAACGCCTGCAGTTAGTGCCTGCTTTGAAAAATCAGCCGCGGTTGGGAAATCGAAAACGGTTGGGGTAAGTTTATATTCCATCAGGGCGGCAAATTGCACCGGATCGGTATAACCTAGCAGGAGGATCGGCGCATCAATACCGGCCTGACGCAGATAAATGGCCTCTTCAACAAAAGCAACAGCTAAGCTTTCTGCACCGGCGGCAAGCGCGGTTTTACCGATCATCACCGCCCCATGGCCGTAACCATCGGCTTTGACAACGGCCATGATCTGCGTTTGGGGAGCCACCAGCTGCCTGAACTGGCCGATATTGTGAGCGATGTGATCCAGGTTAATTTCAACCCAGGCAGGACGGGCGGAATAAATTGAACCCATAATTCTCCCTCAATCCTAAAGCATTAAGCGGATGGTGCTGGGGTTAGGCCTGATCATCACCAGGTTCATAACCTGGTCAAGTGCTGTTCGAAAAGCAGCTTCGCTTACAAGGTGAGTAACCAGAACGATCTCTGCCAGATCTCCCACTCGGCGTTTCTGAATGACCATATCCAGGCTGACCTGATGGTCACCAAAAACTTTAGAGAAGGCAGCGAGCACTCCCGGGCGATCTTCAGCCAGAAAACGCAGATAAAAGCGGCTGCTTAACTCTTCGATTGGCACATAGACCGTGCCGGTAGTTTTATTTTCAACAACGCTGCATACCGCATGGCCGCTTTTGCATCGGGCCGCTTCAACCACATCCGCCATAATGGCCGTGGAAGTTGGGCTACCACCTGCTCCGCGGCCATAGAGCATAACATCGCCAACCGCTTCGCCCTCGATAAAAACGGCATTAAATTCATTGTTCACCGAGGCCAGGGGGTGGCTTTGGGCTATCATTGCCGGATGCACTCTCAGGGCAATGCCGGTAGGCAACTCTTCACCGATGGCCAGCAGCTTAATGACACATCCGATTTCACGGGCATAGTTGATATCACCGGCAGTAATGCCGGTGATGCCTTCCACGTAAACCCGGGCTGGATCAATCGAACAACCGAAGGCCAAGCCGGCCATGATCATCAACTTATAAGACGCATCGCGACCTTCAATGTCGCTTGAGGGGTCTGCTTCGGCAAAACCGTTTTCCTGAGCCTGAGCCAGGGCAGCGTCAAATTCGAGCCCTTCGTAGCTCATGCGGGTCAGGATATAGTTTGTTGTTCCGTTTAGTATGCCAACGACCCTTTTGATCCGGTCGCCGACCAGGCTGTATTTTAAAGGACGAATCAGGGGAATACCGCCACCCACACTGGCCTCGTAAAAGATATTTAAGTTCTTGGAGCGGGCCAGTTCCAGCAGCTCGTCGCCGTGAGTAGCAATTAAATCTTTATTGGCTGTAACCACATATTTACCGTTTTCAAGAGCTTCCCTGATCAGCGACCGAGCGGGCTCGATCCCGCCAATCAGTTCAATGACAATATCGATCTCCGGGTCTTTTACCAATTTAAAAGCATCGGATAGCTTGTTTTCGGTCGGTATTTTTAAGCTTTTTAGCTTTTCAGGATCGCGTTCGGCAACCCGCTCCAGGACCAGCTGCAGATCGTTTTTTTTATTAATGTTGCTTAAGTTGTTTTCAAATAACTTTACGACACTACCGCCAATCGTTCCCAGGCCGATCAGGCCTACCTTTATCATTTGTTTCCCCATTTAATACCAGGCTCCCTTTTGCTTTAATTATTGCTTACTCGTAGATTTTTTCGTCAACCTGATCGGCTTCGGCAGCATCAAGTTCAATATCGCGTGCCTTATAACCTTCTGCAGCGAGCTCTTTGTAGTACTCATGCTGAATGATCAGATCCATGATTTCGTTGGTACCGGTCCAGATCATGATCAGGCGAACATCCCTGAGCATTTTTTCGATCGGATAAACATTAGTATAACCGATTCCGCCCATAATTTGCATCGCATTATTAACTATTATCCAGGCATTTTCTGTCGCAACCTTTTTTGCTTCCGATACCAAGCGACGGGAACGCCCGGCCTGATCGCCGGCATCCACTGCACAGGCGGCAAGATAGACGATGCCGCGAGCAGTGTCAAGCAGGGTGATACTGTCTGCCACTTTAAAGCTGACGGCCTGAAAGTTTTTAATCTCGGTGTTAAACGCTTTACGACGGGTGCTGTAGCGGGCAGCCACTTCCAGGGCAGCGCGGCCCATGCCAAGCGCCCCGCCGGAGCTGGTCATTCTCTCTGGGATCATCATCTGGTAAAAGATGGCCGAGCCTCCATTTTCCTCTCCCAGTAAGTTTTCAGCCGGCACTGAAACATCATTAAAAACAAGACGGCCAGTTCCCCCGCCCCGGGTGCCCATCAGCCCATAGAGGTACTCCGCTTTTACTTCTGGACAGCGATCAACAATGAAGGCGCTGATTGATTTATGTGGGGGACCAGCCGGATCGGTACGGGCATAAACCATAAAGTAGTCGGCGCCTTCAGAGCCGACCACAAAACGTTTCTGACCGTTTAAGATGTAGCGGTTACCATCTTTTCTGGCCGTGCAGGTAGCGCCAAAAAAGTCGGAACCGCCCCGCGGCTCGGTAAGCGCCTCCGCAGTAGTCAGTTTACCTTCAATAGTCGGTTTCAAATATTTTTCTTTTAGCTGTTCAGAACCAAATTTGTTAATCGCTTCCCCAACTATGCTGACCAGAGAGTAGAGACAACCCAGCGAGGTACCAAGAACACCTACCTCTTCAAGCGCAATTATTTCTGTAGTCCAGGGCAACCCCCTGCCCCCATATTTTTCCGGAAAACGTAAACCCAGTAGGCTACGGGCTGCCGCTTTCTGCAGATATTCCCTGGGGTAGCGGATCTTATCTTCGTCCATATCCCTTAATAGCTGTTTATCGACATCTTCTTTTACAAAGGCGCGCACTTCATCACGCAAAGCTTTTTGTTCAGCAGTCATCATACATTCGAGCATGATAAAACCCCCTGTAAATAATTAAAGTGGGCGAAGCTTTGATAAAAATGGGTTGCCGGGCAAAACCAAATCAACCGTTTCAAGCAATTGAAAAGCTTGCTTATACTGCATTAATATATCCCTGGCACTGTGACCGCGCCCCGGAGGCAGCAGGTCTCCGGCCAGGCCGTGGATGTAAGTTCCCGCCATGGCCGCTTTTTCCGGGCATATTCCCTGGGCAATAAAGGATGTGATCAAACCGGTCAGCAGGTCTCCTGAACCGGCAGTAGC
>Ga0194126_10002149_pt1 | contig 32270 bp, 28 predicted proteins | sample TA2KigC150mmetaG_FD_148641 | JGI IMG/M metagenome (GOLD analysis project Ga0194126, IMG submission 148641) | Freshwater microbial communities from Lake Tanganyika, Tanzania - TA2015035 Kigoma Deep Cast 150m | ecosystem: Environmental > Aquatic > Freshwater > Lake | place: Tanzania: Lake... | reverse complement strand
CGGGAACGCTTGTCCCGAACGCCACCAGTAATATCGCCTCCTTGGTAGTCGGCGCTTTCCCACGATCCTGCTTTGCTGTCCCCCCGGCCAAGGCCCATGCGGGCAACAAGGCAGCCCACGCCAGGATGACCACCATCCATACCGACCTCTCGATTGCCATCAGCCGCTCCTTTCCTCACAGTGAATTGAACCGTGACCGCGGCTTTGGATCTTATACGCAGTACGTCCAACGCCGCGATGGACCGCAACTACCTACAGTCCACCGAGAGGAACGACGAACGAGACATCCTCCGAAGGGCTGAACGACAGGATCATGCGCAACAAACAAAAAATCCCGGAGCTTCAACAGCCCCGGGATTGCCCTTTTCTGCTCCTCGGAAAGCCTTTGGTCTCTACCAGTTCCCCTCGATGGTACCAGACCCAATCTTTGCAGGCAGGTCTTCTGGCTTACGGATCATCCTACTCGCCGCGCCTTCCCGGGCTGTTACGCCCCCAGTGGCTTAGAGCAGCTTTCGTACCCGTTCACAGCGGCGGGCCCACTCCTGATTTGCACAGGATTCCCTCTTCATCCGCGTACGCGGAACCTGCAAAGCTTTTTCTCATCCTCTCATAACACGCGGCACGTGTCCAGCTCAACCACGCGCAAGATTCTTCTTGACCTTGGGCAATGTGCGCTGTATTAAGGCCATTGGGGAAACAGGACTTCTCTACCATGTAACGCTGCTCTTCACTGTGTGCGGATGGCGTTGTGTGAACCACATCCACCGTTTTCGCGGCAAAACGACCTCACTATCGACAACGAACCTGATCCAAGACCCCCGAATAGGGGAGCACTTCTTATGGGAGACTTCGTAAGCAGTGTCCTGGCTTCTGTCCTCGGAGGATTGATCCTTCTCCTAGTGACGATATTTGTGTCCCGAAAAGTTCGGGGGGTTTTTATGGGCATCTTTGGGAGAATTTTGGACGTGGACATTGATGCTGTCTATAGGAACAAAAAGGAGTCTGAGGAACACGTGCGAAAGGAAGTCGACAAGGCCAGATGGATAAAAGTATTCACTGGTAGAGGAAATGAACTTCAGCGAGACACTTTTAAGTCCATTTTCGGAAAGAACTCTTTTGACAAGACATTCACAGCCCAAATTCTGCTACCTCAAACAAGAAATCCAGGAGGGCGGTATGATTGGCTCGCCCAAAGAGAAAAGGAATTATGCACTTTTGATCCTTCCTATTGCGATGGTTCACTCCGAAGCCAGATTGACACAAATTGCGATCTGCTGTTATCACACGCAGAACATGCTTCGATAAATCTCAAGAGATACAATGTCCCCGACATAGGTAGGATTATCGTTACTGATCGTTGCCTCATATTTACGCCCTACAGAGATGACGCCTACGCTAGAGATTGCAAAGTATATATATTTAGGAAGCAAGACGAGATGTATGATAACCTCCATAGATTCTTTGACCTAGTCTGGGAAGCCTCAGACGAGGCTGAGCTTTAGATATCGAAAGATTACGCTGAAAGATAGCGTGGTGGAGCGGCTCCGACTAACAGTCAAGACTTAAGGTACGGTACTGTGAATCACCCACTCCAAAAGCATCAGGCTGGGATTGGCGAAGACATGCGTCACACAACTTCTTTTTCAAATACGGAGAGAGAATTGGGAATCTGTGAAAACCTCGGTATTAGCCAAGACGCGTTTCACAGCCTCCAATTGCAACTAAGAGGCGTATGTGTGGACAGAAAGGACATTGATTTCAGGAAGGATGACGTCATCAACTTCAAGGAGATTCATTTAAGACTACTATCAAATGAAGCTAATGGGTACTTCTCCGTGCCAAAGAAGATACCAATAATGCCAAAAGGGGCTTCCCCATACGAATATGTTGGAAATAAAATTTGCTATCATGGGAGACCCGTGTTTGGCGGGAATTCTATTGTTGAAGTACCATTACCGGAAGCTGAAACCCCTAGATATCTCAAAGGATATAGTTTCCCATTTCTCGGAACCAAATACCCTTATTACGAATTGCGAATTAATCCGAAAAATACTGGAGCATGCCCTGGAAGATGCTTGTTTTGCCATCGCGGATTTTCTCACAGATTTAGACCACAGCAAACTGAGCGTTTGTTGTCACCTGAAAAGGTGGTGGATAGAATTATCCGCGATTATGGGACAGATGTTTTTAAAGGTGTGTCGCATGTTTCGGTGATTACAGAACTTTTCGGCAGTGAAGCGCCTTTTTTGCGATACCTTGGAAGGCTAAAAGAACTGTTGGCAAGAGCGGGGGTCGGATCAAAAATGAAATTTGGTGCTTGTGCTCAAGATGTCCGTTCGGAAGAAGGTTTAAGAAATTTGTATGAAATAGTAGATGAGAAACGCTATTCGTACACATTAGAGGTGTTTTCAAACAGGACGCAGATTATGAGCAAATACAAGGCCCTACCATTAACCGCGATCGAAACATTGCTAGAGCGTGCACGGAACGTGGGCTTTGATGAGCTAAAATTAAACTACATAGCTGGGATTGATTCCTTCACCTCATTTGAAAAGGGGCTTCTACGATTGCATCGTCTTGGACTAGTCGATACCATAGGCTTGAGTATATTTGCCGCTTTTTTCGCTGACCAATTAAGTTTAAGGAACCAGGAAGCATGGAGAATAGAGTATTACTATAAGGTGATTCAACTGATTAAAGAGCTCGGGATTTCTTTGTACAAACCAAACTGTTTTGAGATGGGATACCCATTACAGTTCCTGTAATGCCTCTGGCTCCAGCTTACCCTGCCATTGGTACTCATCTCGGTATTCCAAATCTCCGAGATGGGGAAGTAATCAAAGACCGTGTAAGTGAAAACAGGTCCTCCATTTCCTAAATTAGGACGCCTCAATCCAAGGCTCCGTCACCTGGCCACCCCATGCGGGACTCAACCCCCAAGGGGAAAAGGCGCGTACATTCCGTGTCTTTCAACGCGCAAAAGAAGAAGATAGCCACTAACCGCACTAGTAGGCGGTTTGCGGTCTCCTGACAATCAGTACCCAATCAGTCCTGGGCTTCTTCTATGTCGAGAAGCCGAATTATGGCTCCCCTCTTCATACCGGTAAGGGTCACGACCTTCTCAAAGCTCGGTCTCACTATATCCGCAAGCATCCCTTCTGGAACCACGACTTTGTGGATGCCACCCTTTTCGTCCAGCAATCTTATTTCTCCTTCTTCTTTAAGGGCGTCTGCGTACTTCAACGTGCCCCTAATTACAACTCTTTCTTCAGGCTCCTCTTCCAAAGCAATCTCAGGCACCGTCATGGCCTCGGACACCGGCTTGGTAAGTAACACCCGCCGTTCCTTTTGCTCTCGAAGGGCCGTGAATCCAACGGCCTTGACCCGTTGGCCATCAGGGGCGATCTTACGAGCTAACCCGACAAAGTTACGGAAATAGGCAGGTTCAGGAATGCGTTCTTTGAGGTGCGCTTCATCTGAAGTACTGAACAATTCCAAGCAGGTCATAAGTTCATCTATTAGCTCCGCACCAGGACTCATGCCCTCAAGCCAAGCGTTTGTCCCTACTGCAATTCTAATAGAAACAGCAAAGCTTGCAGCACGAGGGACTGTAACGTACAAATCTAATCCGCCTGCGGAAGCTTTCTTGCGCGGCCCACGTTCACGGAAAGGCTCTTTTCGAACCCGGTCCCCAGTTCGGTATACCAATTTCTCCACATCCTGATAGCGTTGCAAGAACAGGTCACTGTTAGCGATGCCCGGTCCAACCGCATCTCCTGTTATCGAAAACTGAAACTCCTCAGGTTCCAATGTAAGTCCACGGAGGCTCATATGACGCGAGAAATGAACTTGCTCAAGCAGATCACGCAACTCCTCAGCGATGTTCTCAGGCGGATTCCCCGCTAACCCCTGTGCGACTAAACGCTCCGCTTCTCGCAACTCGCCACAATTCATCGCAAAGGAAGCAGCGCTGCGATAGAGAACGGACCGGGTAGGCTCTAGATCCAGATTGTTGATTACTAAGTCCGCAGCCTTGCTCTCAAATTCAAAGGCTTTTCGCGTTAGTTCAGTAGCTTTGCCGAGTTCTCCTCGCAGTTTGGCTATGAACGCCTGATCCGCGAACTCCATTGCCTGCCGGTGAATTTGTTTGACCGCGTTCACGATTCCTGTACCTGGGACATAGGTGTCCCGAATTCCACTACGACCACAAAGGCCTTGATATTACTGGACGACAGCTTCAGTCGTTGCACTTTTGATCTAACTCTATTCCTGACGATGGATTCATCGCCTCGGCGGATGCCAGATACTTCAAGTCGTCCCTCTCTCAGGAACGGAGGCTCGTCGTCATTGTCAGCCTTGCCCAGCCAGTAATCGACTCGATCACCCTTCTGCGCTCTCTCGATCACCTTCAAGCCCGTCAGATGATCGACGACAAGGATCGCAATGACTGACGCCCCACATTCAGTGGCATCGTCTTTATCCCAGGACACCACCTTTCTCGCGTCACCGGTCTCCCATTGAAGAACGCACGAAAGCGTATGAGCTCCGGCGACCTCCATCTTAACTCCCGGCAGATGCCCTTGATCCTCCAAACAGAGACTGGCAGCCTCGGAGCAGTAAGCTGCGATAGCGGTAGTAATACCGGGATGTCCTTCGCCCAGGGAGTGCAGCAGTAGGATAGGTTGGTGGTGCGATTGCATCGCGTTGACCTGTATTTCCCGAATCCGGGAATTCCGGCACCGGATCGGTGGAATTGTGGCACATGCCCAGACATGGCTTCGGAAGCCCGCCTACATCAAACTCCTCCCAAAATCGTTCTTTTCTTACCACAGATTGGGCGCGGACTACAGCCGATTTCTTGCGAGGCCCTGAACGGCTCCGCAGTTGGTGGACGTTGGGGGTTCATTTTTTCAAAGTGCCCCGACCGGTAAGATGTCGCCAACTGGACATACCGCGGGAGGGAATCGGGTGCCGTTCGTGAGGCCAGGTGGGCCCTCGGAGACCCTAGAGAGGAGGTGCCCCTTGCCTTAAGATTCCGAATGACTCCTCAACGCAGACTCCCCTCTCAATGCGCTCGGCCTTCTCCAAGCCTTTCAGCGGCAATCATCCTGTTCTCACTGCCGCGCACACCGCGCGCACCAGGGACTCCACTTCGGAAAACCCGTGGTCATGCTCTCCCACCGGTCTTCGGATCATAATCACCCGACAGCCACACCGCTCCGCGGCTTCGAGCTTTTCCGGCGCGCCACCCGCGGGGCCGCTGTCTTTAGTCACCAGAACACCGATGTCGAATTTCCTGATCAGCGAAACGTTCTCTTCAAGGGAAAACGGCCCCCGTCCTGTGACGATTTTATCAGGCTCGATTCCGGCGGCCAGACAGGCTTCTATGGATTCGGGTTCCGGCAGCACACGCGCTATTAAGGGAACACCGCTGTTACGGCATGATTCCGCATAGATGCTGAGATTCTTCGAGCCGGTGGTCAGCAGGACCGTACGGCCGTGCGAAGCTGCCAGCTCCGCCGCGTGCTCATGGTCATCAGCGATGTCTACGGCGCCGGCGTCGTACCGGGTGGGCTCACGGGTCCACGTGAAGCACGGCAATCCCACCTTGTCCGCAACCCGCCGCGCGGTCTCGTGCGCCCCGGCCGCATAGGGGTGGGTCGCGTCCACAATAGCTTTGATCCCTCGATTGCGGACCATCCTCTCCATGCTCGGCGCGTCCAGCGCTCCGGTCACCCGTTCGATACGTGGATACGCGCCTGTATTCAGCGGCAGGTCCGTCACTGTGGAAACGATCACAGAAAGGTCCGCGGCTGCAAGCGCTTCAGCCAGGTCCGCGGTCTCGCTCGTGCCTCCGAGCAGGAGAATCATACCCGGTACCCGCGCGGGGTCACCAGCCATCCGTTAAGCAACTTGGTGACCGAGTTTGCAATGATGAGAACCGATCTCATGGTGATGTCAAACTCCAGAAAGTGGTCCAGGTCCGACACAATGATCTCTTCCTCATCAGCGCCGACCGAGGTCCCAATCCCCACTGGAGTGGCGCCCGGCCGCCGGCGCCTAAAGATCTCAGCGGCCTCGTCCAGTTGTTTCCGCCGCTTGCGGCTCCTCGGATTGTACAAGGCCACCACAAGATCCGCCGCGGCCACAGCCTCCAGCCGCCGCCTGATCACTTCCCAGGGAATGAGCAGATCACTGAGGCTGATTGCTGCGAAATCGAGCATGAGCGGAGCGCCCAGCCGAGCAGCGAGCGCGGTTGCGGATGTCACGCCGGGGATTACCTCTATAGGAACCGTGACACGCTCCTTGTGCGCCAGTTCCAATGCAAGGCCCGCCATGCCGTAGATTCCTGAATCTCCCGAAGAGACCAGCGCCACGGTCTCGCCGCTCTCCGCACGACGCAGAGCCAACAAGCAGCGCTCAACCTCTTTGGTCATTCCGGTTGAAAGCAGCTCTTTGCCTTCAGTCAGGTCCTGTATCAGCTTCAGATAACGACTGTACCCGACCACGACTTGAGCGCGGGCTATCGCGGCCTCCGCTCGGCGAGTCCGGTCCAGGGCGTCGCCTGGGCCGATCCCTACCAGGAACAGTCTTCCCGCGCGACCGCAATTGTGACCCCGTGATGGTTTTGCTTCGGTACGACTAATCTTGTCCTCCTACCTGCCAGCAAAGCGGCAGGTTCAGCCACCGCGGGCAGGTTCACTTTTCGCTGCGCTAAGGCTGAACACTGAAATGTCCTTGCAGACTTGCGAATCTCTGCGGACGAAATGAACCGCAACGGAAGACCGAGCTCTCGAGCAGCTTCGAGCAGTCCGGGCTCGTTTGCCTTGATGTCCGCGGATGCAAGCAACCGCACCTTGTCTATTGCAAGGTCTGCTTCCGACAACACGGCCTTGATGGCTGCCACAATACGCTGAGCCGCGGTTCCGCGTCGACAGCCCACCCCGATCACTAGGACCTTTGCGGCTTCGGTGGTCGTGGTAACAATCGGTTCCGCATCTATCAGATTCGCCACTCGGAAAGCCAGATCGTTTGCTCCTCCTTCGTGACCGCTCAAAAGGCTGATGGCAAACCTGCCGCAAACATCCACCACGACGACGGCAGGATCCACGGTCTTGCCCTTCAGGAAAGGCGCAACGGCTCGAACCGCGACTCCGCAGGGCGCGATGAACACCAGGCCCTGGAACCTGCTGAATATCTCTTCGGTCAAACTGAGAATGCTCTCGAATCGCTCTCCGGGAAGCGCCCCTTCCACAGAAGCGTGGAGATAAACCTGAGCCTCCGGAAACCCCTCCACGATGCGGCGGGCTACTCGTGCGCCCTCTGACGACAGCGTAACGAGGGCTATCTTCATTACGGCTTCCCCTCGCGGTAACCGTGGGAGAAGGCCGGGTCGTAGAGCTTCGATTCCGCCGTCGGCCGCGCAAGCGCATGTCCCACGATAATGACCGCGGTCCTTGTGACGCCGGCAGCCCGGGTCTTCTCTGCGATGTCTTCCAGGGCGCCTCGAACGACGACCTGGTCCGGCCATGCGGCCCGGCACACCACAGCGGCCGGGCAGTCACGGCCGTAATAAGCCTCTATTTCGCGAACCGCTTGAGCCACTTTGTCCACAGAGAGAAAGATGCACAAAGTGGACTTGCTCTGCGCGAGTCGCTCCAGACTCTGCGCTTCGGGAAAAGGGGTCCGGCCGGGCATCCTCGTGAGGATGACTGTCTGCGCGATTTCCGGAGCGGTAAGTTCGGTCTTGAGCGCCGCCGCGGCTGCCTGGAATGAGCTCACCCCGGGAACGACTTCATAATCAATCCCCAGGCTGTCCAGGCGACCCATCTGCTCACTGATCGCGCCGTACAGGGAAGGGTCTCCCGAATGCAGACGAACAACGTCTATGTCACGGTCTCGCGCCTCTCGAAACAAGTCGGCGATCCCATCGAGGTCGAGTCGCGCGGAATCATGTTTCTCCGCGGATTCCGGAATGAGTTCGAGCACGTCGGGATTCAGCAGAGATCCCGCGTATATGCAGATCCGACACGTGGTGAGCAGGCGGTGCGCCTTTATTGTGAGGAGTTCCCGATCACCCGGGCCTGCGCCTACGAAGAACACTCTCATGGAACGGCTTCTCCTGCGCCGTGGACAAGAATCACGCTCAAGTCACCGGTTCCCGGTTCCGGCTTGGCCATGCCGTGGAGGTCCGGTTCCACCCGCTGGCCGGGGAGCCCGGCTCTGCCAACGAAGACCGCCTGCTGAATGCGGCCGGTGCGGTCGAGAATTTCCAGCACGCGCTCGAATCTCCCGCCTATCTTCATGATGACAACTGTTCCGTTTCCGGCGAGCGCCTGCTCCAAAGTTTGCAGGTCATCCGAGGTGGGCACTATCGTCACCCCGCCCTTCCCTTCGCCCATCGGGAACTCACTGAGCGCCGCCGCCGCGCTGAACGCGGTCACTCCGGGAACCGTGACCGCCACAAGATCGGGGATTTGCTTCCGCAACTCTCTCAGTAGGTACGCGTAGGTGGAGTAAAGCAGAGGGTCGCCCAGCGTGAGATAACAAACATCAGCGCCGGCACGCAGAACAGCCGCCACCTGGGAAGCCGCTCTCGCCCATCGGGCGCTCAAATCGCTCCGATCGGCAGTAAGTGAGAACTCGATCGAGACAATTTTCGCGTCCGGCCTGAGATGATGCCTGGCTATTGAGAGCGCAATGCTTTCCCTTGCTCGCTCGGAGGCCGGCGCAAACACATGGTGGCACTGAGACAGGATCTTCGCGGCTTTGAGCGTTATCAGCTCGGGATCTCCAGGGCCCACGCCGATACCGTATAGGGTTCCTGTCTTCATGCCATAAGGCTCGCCTTCACGATGATCACGACTGCCCTGGATCTAATCTCCAGGCGGGCCAGTTCCTCGATGTTTACTTCCCTGACCCGTTCATCCGGAAGAGTCAGATCTTCGCAAATGAAAACCCTGCGATCGTCCCCCAACTCCTTGATCATTTCCGCTATCCAAGAGGCAGACTCCTTCCTGCCGGTGAGCACTGCGATGGAGTCGAACTCCCTCGCCAGGTCGATCTTGTCTCCGCTGGGGTTTTCTCTATGAGCGCTGAGCACAAGAGCGTTTTCCCAATCGAGTCCAATGCGAGCAAAAGCCGTCTGAACCGAGCTGACCCCGGGTATGAGCTTGCAGCAATCGCGACCGAACCGTCTGATCACCTGCCTTGACAGACTGTAAAGCCCAGGGTCTCCGGTAACGAGCACTGCCACCGATTTCGCGCCCAAGAGCTCTCCGATGCGGTCGAGAGTTTCCTCCGTCCGCGCCGCCAAAGGGATGTGCTTGGCCGCGGCCTCAGGAAATAGGCGTAGAAGCCGCTCCGCTCCCACGAGGACATCCGCGGCGTGAATCGCGTGCAAAGCCGCGGGCGTAAGGTAGTCAATCGACCCCGGGCCGCAGCCCACTATGGTGATTCTATTCGCCATGGATTCAGGTCTCCGTTGGCGCCGAGCACCTCGCCCTTCATGTTCACCAAAACCACCGGCGTCGGGAATCGCCGTCCCACTCGCTCGAACACAGCTCCGGCAACCAAGCCGGCAAGCTCATTGCCGACACGTCTGCTCTCAACTGGCGGAAGGCTCGTGAAGAGCCCTTCCACGGTGGGCGCCGTATCAACACTTCGGCCTATGAGTTCCTCTGCAAGCTGCCTCACCATCGGCGCCGCGCTTCTCGAACGCGAAGAATGCGTATCCCAATCTCCCGTAGCCAGCTTGGCCAGTTTCCCGGGATGACCCAGCGCCAGCAGGCTACGGAAATCATATTGCGCGGCCTCGTCGAGCATGAAGCCCCATTCGTTACTGACTTCAACCACCTGCTCGGGGGCGAGTCGAAAATGTCTCCTGGCCGCACGCTCGCCGATACGTCCAGGAACCAGGACTGGAGCATCTATCGCGCAGGCATTAGCAACACTCAAGGCGCACTTCAGAGCGTCACGGAGAGCAGGCGCGCTAAATGGCCTTACGAGACCGGATGTTCCAAGGATCGATAGTCCTCCCAGGACCCCAAGCCGGGGATTAAACGTTTTCTTGGCCAGCTCCTCGCCGTTTGGTATGGAAACGGTCACCAGCGCGCCCAGCCGCGTGACTTCTCGCACCGCTTCACGGATCATCTCTTGCGGGACCGGGTTGATCGCAGGCTCGCCTGGCGGAACCGACAATCCGGGTTTTGTAACGACTCCCACCCCTTCGCCCGCTTTCAGAGACACATCGTCTCCTGCCATCCACGAGACTGCAGCCTTCACAATCAGACCGTCGGTGACGTCAGGATCGTCGCCCGCGTCTTTGCGCACCGATGCCCAGGCCGTTTCGCCTTCTCTGCCGCTCTCAGCCACCGGGAGTTTCACGGTTTGTCCGTCAGGGAGTCGCACCTCGACTTTTTCCGGCGCCAAAGCTCCTGCGAGAATCATGCTCGCCGCTTTGGCGGCCGCGGCCGCGCATGTCCCGGTGGTAAAACCGGTCCTCAGTTTCCTGCTCAATGTCGTTCCCAACCGGCCGGAAGCCGGGAGTGAAATGTATCATAGATCCACGGGCGTGTGGGCTTCAGGGTCGAAAGATCTTGTCACGACTCCGCCAGTGAACAAAGCGCGTGCAGAGCGCTCACTGCCAGGGCGCTGCCTCCGCGTCGGCCCGCGACCGCCACAAACGGCACGTCCAGGCTCATCAGTTCTTCCTTGCTCTCGATCACGTGGACGAAACCAACCGGCATGGCCAGAACCACACCGGGTTTAATCCCTTGTTCCATAATCATGCGGTTCAGTTCCAGCAGAGCCACCGGCGCGTTGCCGATTACCGCAATGCCATTGTGGAGTGTCGGCTGCGCTTTCCGAATCGCAAAGAGCGACCGTGGCAGACCGGTGGAGCGGGCCGCTTCCGCGACGTCCTCGTCCGCCACATGGCAGGAGATCTTCTCGTCAGAGTAGTTCGAGTTCATCCGTCGAAGCCGAGCCAGGGAGAGGCCCGATCGAATCATATTTGAATCCGCGTAGATAGGTCTGCCTTCACAAAGGGCAACCCGAGCGGATTCAATTGCGTCCCAAGAGAACCGTACGGATTCCACGAGGCTGAAATCCGCGCTGGCATGGATCATTCTGCTCACCACCGCCCACTCCGGCGCCCCGAACCCGTGACCCTTTGCTTCACGTTCGATCAGGTCAAAGGAAAGGGCCTCAATGGCCTCGCCGTTCAAAGGATTCTCATAGAGATTATGGATGAATGCTTTTGAAGTCATGGTGTTTCTCATGTGCGAGTTCCCTGAGATCGCTTAGCTTTCCTCAGACACATTGCGGCGAAACGCCCCGCGGACTCGGGCCGAGAAGCGAAATGGAGATGAATGTAGCTGACGAGCGAATTGCGGCACTGAAAACCTTCTAATTCCTCCGCCTCGCTGAAGCGCCGTTTCACGCAGTAAGTCGTGGTCCACTGACGATCGGTGGTCGGGTCAGCGAGCAGTTCCGAGTAGTGATACTCGTGCCCTCTGAGCCTGCTTCCAGCGACTCCGAGCAAGGAATCGCGGGTAAGAGAAACTTCAACATATCCGAGAGTTTTCCGCCGGTCCAGCATTCGGACCCACTCTTGGATTATGCCGACCAGAGGATGCCGCTTGCCGTCGAGAGTCTCAATCCCTCGGGAGAGGTACATGAGGCCGCCGCATTCCGCGTACACCGGTTTGCCTGCGAGTGAGAAATCGCGAATGTCGCGCAGCATGGTTTTGTTCGCGGCCAGCTCTCCGGAATACTCCTCCGGGTAGCCCCCACCGATGTACAGTCCGTCCAGGTCTTCGGGAAGCCTTTCATCGACCAATGGCGAAAATGGCGCTAGCTCCGCTCCTTGGGCTGCAAGCGCTTCCAGGTTGTCGTGGTAGTAGAAATGGAAGGCTTTGTCTCGAGCAACCCCTATTCGAACAGAGGTTCCGCGGCTGACCGGATCGACGTTCGGGCCCCGCTCCTCGATTGCGGACACGCCGCGCAACCGCTCCATCAGGGTTTCGAGCGACCCGTGAGTTTCCAAGGCTCCGGCAAGCTGATCGAGCGCCCCGCGCGTGAGTATCTCGGTGTCGGCAGTCACCAGTCCCAGGTGTCGGCTGGGTAGAGGCGGAAAAGCGCCCCGAGGAATCCCGGCCAGCAGGTCGGGGAGCCCGGCCGCTCGAAGCGATTCGCCCAGCCACGCGGAGTGCCTGGGGGAGCCGCAATGATTTGCAATGATACCGATCAGTTGGACTTGAGGCTCAAACTCGCGGTACCCTTTTACCAGCGCGGCGAGACTGCCACCTAGACCGTGAGCGTTCACTACAAGCACGACCGGCGCATCGAGGAGAACAGCGATCTCTGCCGTGCTTCCTTGGATTCCTCCCGGGTCCGCGCCGTCGAAGAGGCCCATTACCCCTTCGATAATTGCGATATCCGCATCGGCTGCGGCACGAACGAACAGCGACCGCGCATACTCCCTGCCTTGCATCCAGCCGTCGAGGTTGTAGCATGGGCGTCCGGATGCGAGCGAGAGATAGGTCGGGTCGAGGTAATCAGGCCCCACCTTAAAGGTCTGGACACGCAGACCTCTAGCCGCGAGCGCCCTTACAAGCCCCAGGGTCAGCGAAGTCTTTCCCACCCCGCTGTTGGCGCCGGCGATGACAATTCTGGGGCATGACGAGATCACTGAGAAATCTCCAGTCTATCAGCGCGCGTTCACATTGCACGGCGGGGCAATTCGGCCGCGTCAATCAGCCGTATGTGACCACGGCAACGCGGACGGCCCCGAAGAGTATCAGCGCAAGAACCGCAGCGGTCAACATCAGCCGGTTTGCCTCCCCGATGCGGCGCGCGTCAAGCGGCGCGACAGGATCTCCAAGGGTGGGTTTGTGTGAGGCAACCCCCTGGTAATAGTTGAGCCCGCCCAGCCTGACTCCGAGCGCGCCGGCAAAGGCCGCCTCGGTCTGGCCCGCGTTGGGACTCGGATGCTTTCTCCTGTCCCGAAGGAAAATCTCCAGCGATCTCAGCGGGCTGAGACGAACCAGCGCGGCCGCCACGGGGACCAACACAGCCGTCAACCGGCTCGGGATAAATGCGGCCACATCGTCCAACCGGGCGGATACCCAGCCAAACTCCCGATAGCGTTCGTCCTTGTATCCAAATGTCGAATCAAGGGTGCTCACCGCCTTGTACGCCATGATCCCGACCGGTCCCGCCAGGAACGCGAAAAAGAGCGGAGCGGTTACACCATCGACCAAATTTTCAGCCACGCTCTCCACAGTCGCTCGGGCAACGCCTTCTTCGTCAAGATTCTCTGTGTCTCTGCCGCACATGAGGCCCGCCGCGCGCCTCGCTTCGACGAGATCGCCTGATTCCAGACTTCGCAAGACCGACGCGCTGTGAGCAAGCAGATCTCTGGTTGCGATTCCGGCGTAGATCAGAAAGATGGCCACAACCTCACCCGCCCACGGATGGAGTGTTTCCGACATCATCACCAGCGCGTAAGTCGTCATGGCGGTCGCCCCAACGACCGTGAGCGCGGTGAAGGCTCCGGCTCGTCGCTTACTCACCGGGAGATATCGGGCGCGCGATTCGAGGAACAGGGCGAGTCGCCCAATGATTCTAACCGGATGCGGGAACCACCTCGGATCACCCAGCGCCAGGTCCAGCAAGAAGGCGAGGAGGATCTGGTATTCCGTGGGCATCAGAGTCTCAACAGCTTGTAGATGAAGCTCATGTCCAAGCTGTGACGGACGACTTCGGCAAGCCTCTCAAAGGACGGCTCAAGATCGTAGCGCGCGACGACTTTGCCCACAGCCGGAAGACCGCGCCTCACTCTAAGTCGGTCGATGAACCATCTCCGGAATCCGTCCGCGTCGAAAACGCCGTGCAGGTACGTGCCCCAAAGCCGACCATCGGAGGATCGAGCGCCGGCCAACGCCCCGTCCTCGCGCCTGATGCAGGGTTGCGCAGCCGCGGTCTCCGTCTGGCCGTGATGAATCTCGTATCCCGCTATCGATTCACCTGATTCCAGGTGAGTCGCAGTCACACGCGTCAGGGTTTTCTCCGGAGCCAACACGGTTTCAATTTCGAGCAGTCCCAATCCCGGAACCGTCTTCCGGTCGGATTCAAGCCCATGAGGATCGGCTATGGACGCGCCCAGCATCTGGAATCCGCCGCACACGCCCACCAATTCGCACTCATAGCGATCCGAAAGATCAAGAATTTTCCGATCAAAACCCTTCTCTCGCAAAAAGGTCAGGTCTCCCGGGACGTTCTTGCTTCCCGGTAGGATGACCGCGTCGGGCCGGTTCAAGTCTTGAGGCGTCCTCACGATTCTGAGTCGCACATCCGGCTCCCGACGGAACGCATCGAAGTCCGTGAAGTTGGAGATATGCGGCAAGTCGATCACCGCTATCTCCACGTGCTGGTCCGTGGGTATGCGATCGTCGAAAAAACCGTTCTTGAATGTGACCGAATCTTCCTCAGGCAGTCCCAGGTCGGAAATAAAGGGAACGACACCGATCACAGGTCTGCCGGTGTGACGCCGGGTATATTCCAGGGCCGAAGTCAATATCCTGGGATCACCTCGGAAACGGTTCGCCACGAACCCCCGGATCAGGTTTCGCTCCCACTCCGCAAGCACCTCCATTGTTCCTACGAACGATGCAAAGACCCCGCCTCGGTCGATATCCCCGGCGAGAAGGACCGGCGCTTCTGCGTACCGGGCCATTCTCATGTTTGCGATATCATGATCCTTCAGGTTTACTTCGCCCGGGCTGCCCGCGCCCTCCATGACTATGACCTCAAATTCGCTGGCCAATGAGTCAAAAGCTTCGGAAACCGCCGCAAACGCCGTGGGTTTGTAATCAACGTATTCCTGCACGTCCATGTTGCCCACGGGTTTCCCCAGGACAATAACCTGGCTTCCTGTGTCGCTGTTAGGTTTGAGAAGAATCGGGTTCATCCGCACGTCAGGTTCCAGCCGACTCGCTTGGGCCTGAACCACCTGAGCGCGACCCATCTCGCCACCGCCCCGGGCGACGAACGAATTCAAGGACATGTTTTGGGATTTGAACGGCGCAACCCTATGGCCGTCCTGGAGAAGGATCCGGCACAGAGCCGCCGTGAGCACGCTCTTTCCCGCATTCGAGGAGGTTCCCTGGAACATGATGCAGCGCGGGCCGGACCTCTTGCTTGTTCGCGGACGTTTACCCAGCGCCCGCTTGAGCGAATCCACCAGGCGAAGGTTCTCCTCCGCGGTTCTCACCGCCACGCGAACGTAGCGATCGTCCAACCCTTCAAAATTGCCGCAGCATCGAATGGCGACCCCGTCTCTCATCATTCGTTCAGCAACACCGGTCCCGCTGGTTCCCGGTCGTTCAAACCTGAGAAGTAAGAAATTCGCCGCGCCGGGATAGACTTTCAGATCCCTTATGTTCTCAAGGAGCGCTTGGAGGCCGACCTTTTGTTCGCTCACGAATCTTCGGCTCTGTTCCGCGTATGCGCGATCTCTCAAGGCAGCGCAACCTACAGCCTGAGCAATGGTATTCACCGACCAAGAGGGCTGCATAGCCTCGACGGACCGGACCAGCGTGGGGTCTGCCACCGCGCATCCCAACCTCAAACCGGGGATGGCGTAGGTTTTGGTGAGAGAAAGGAGCACGACCATGTTCGGGGGGCGTGTGTCCACAAAGCTTTGGACGTTATCTGCGAGGTCGGCAAAGGCTTCATCGATCACGAAGAGAGCGCGGGGATGACGCGCGGTAAGATCTAAAATCGCGTCACGGTCCAGCGGCAGTCCTGTGGGATTGTTGGGATGACCCAAGAAGACGAGGTCTTCCGCGGAGAGGCGACGATCCAGGTCTTCGTAATCAAGGCGAAAATCGGCTTCTTGGCGAAGCAGCGGCCGCTCTGTACGCAGCCCGGCCAGGTCCGCGGAAGCGGCGTAGTCACTGTACGAGGGAACGGGAATAACCGCCCTTTTCTTCCCAGCCGCTCTCGTCAGCAAGAAGATAAGCTCCGTCGAACCGCTACCGGCTAGCACTTCCCCGGCGGAAACCCCGAAACGCTGCCCAGCAGCGACCTTGAACTCCATACACTCCGGGTCGGGATAGTGGACCGCCATTTCGAGAGCGGAGCTCACCACCAGCCTCAGCCACTCAGGGGGACCTAATGGGTTGATATTGGCTGAAAAATCGAGCACCTCCGCTTCAGGGAGGCCCGAGGCGGCGGCGATTCTCCTTATGTTGCCGCCATGTTTAAATTGGTTCATCAATCCGAGCCATAAAGTGAAGTTGCCGGCGCGAGCAAGCGATTAGCTCCCCTCTGCGGTGGAAACTGCGGCCTCCTCGAACGTGGCCACTTCTGTGAGTATCCGATACGCGGCTTCCACCAGAGTCATAGCCAGCGCGGCGCCGGTTCCCTCTCCTAGACGAAGGTCCAGTTGCATCAAGGGCTTCTTCCCCAGGTAGTCCAGCGCAATTCGGTGGCCGCGCTCAACGCTCAGGTGCGCCGCGATCATATAATCCGCGGCCATGGGATGCAAACCATGAGCGATGAGAGCCCCCGCGGTCGAAATGAATCCGTCGATGACCACGGGTCTCCGAGCGGACGCGGCCCCCAGGATGAGCCCTGCGATTCCGCCGATCTCAAATCCGCCCACCTTGGCCAGCACATCCAAGGGGTCTCTCGGATCGGGTTTGTTTACGTGGAGTGAGCGTTCAATGACTTCTATTTTGTGCGTCAGTTGCTCATCGTCAATTCCCGTGCCCCGACCCGTGACTTCCTTTGGGTCGCTTCCCGTAATTGAAGCCACGATCGCGCTGCTCGGGGTCGTGTTTCCTATGCCCATATCACCTGTCCCAAAGATCTGGGTGGTATCCGCAAGCTCCAGAGCCAACTCGATCCCTGCCTCTACCGACTGCGCCGCTTCCTCGCGTGTCATTGCCGGGCCCACGGACATGTCGAATGTGCCTGGACGAGCCTTCCTGGAAATCAGCAGGCCCTGCTCCACAAGGTGATCGAGATCACTTGCAACGCCCATATCCACCACAACGACTTCCGCGTCCGCTACCCGCGCCATCGCACTGATACCCGCTCCGCCATTGATGAAATTGCGAACCATTTGCGCAGTGACTTCTCGGGGGTACTTGCTCACACCTTGGTCGACAACTCCATGATCGCCCGCCATGATCACCACGGTTCTGTTTTCAACTTCCGGCCTGACTGACCTGGTCATGCCGGCCAGCTCCAGCGCGAGATCCATGAGTCTACCAAGGGCCCAGTAGGGCATGGTGAGCTGCTCGAGGCGCTCTCGAGCTTTGGCCATGGCTTCTTCGTCAAGCGGCTCGATTCTCTTGATCGTTTTGGCGAGCAATGTCATGAATGACTCCTCTTCTTGATTGTCAGCGGTTGGCCACTGACAACCAGGGTCACTTCATCCGCGGCGTCCGCGATCTTCTTGTTACAGCAGCCCACCAGGTCCCGATAGAGGCGGGACATCGCATCTGCGGGAACGATGCCCATTCCTACTTCATTGCTTACCAGGATGACGGTTCCGTCGAATCGAGAGATCTCTTCAATTAGCTCCTCGCATAGCGCGGCCACCGAGTCTTCGCTCAGAGGCTGGCTCTTTTGGGAAGCTTCAAAAAGAAGATTGTTAATCCAGAGCGTGAGGCAATCGATCACCAGGGCCTTGAAGCGTCCTGCTCCTCGCACCGCCTCCGCGAGGAGGATTGGCGCCTCAATCGTCACCCAATTCCCTCTTTCGCGGGCCTGCCGGTGTCTCCGAATGCGTTCTTTCATCTCCTCGTCACTGGGCGAGCAGGTGGCCACAAATGCGCGAGGGCCTTCAACAGCTTCGGCGTACCGAAGGGCATAAGCGCTCTTTCCACTTCTGCAACCGCCTGTAACGAGCACAACATAAACCATAGATAGTCCCTTCCGATGCGATCACCCGCCGCAAGACAGGCGAGTCACTAAGCAGACGCGCTCTCTGTCCTCAACTTCCCGTCGCATGCGCGTCTTCACAAGCCCCACTGCCAAGATCATCTCGAGCCACGATCGTGAGCTCGGCCCAAGAAAGCGGCGCGGTTCCCGCGCTCGGCGCTGAGCATAGAGCAACATGAGATCGTTGCGCAAGCGTAAGGGAATTTCGGCGCGGTGGGGCGACGGAAATGGGATCTTCCCGGTTTCGAGCGTGAATCGTTCGTGAAGCCATTGCATCTAAATCACCAGACAAAGAGACAGATGGAGGAACAAATATGAGCCTGAAGAGTGAGTTTGAACAAAATCTGATCAGCACGCGGGATCAAAGGATCGCCGAACAGGATACTCGGCCGGTCATGGAGTTTCTCCCGGACGACTTCGATCTCTGGGTAGCCTCCCATGACGATAGGGTGCGAGCGGTGGTGTGTTCGACGCCGGAGTTCGAAAGCAGCCCGTTTTGCGGTTCAGGGATTCATTGATGCACGAGAAGCTTGTTCCGGTCTAATTGCTCCAACAAGAAATTACTGGGATAAAGCCCTCACCGACAATGGGCTCGCGACAAATTGGTCACCGGCTTGTCGTTTGCTAAGAGGTTCCTGTAAATGACAAAAAAGAATTGGTCTTGAATGCGACAAGCCTTCCCCTAATTGTCGTTACGTCGTCTGAAGCCGCTCGTCGGTGGGCCCGACCTACTGAGGCGCGTTCTTGTGTGCGACGGAAGGAGGGGGCGCCTTTTTTGCGATTTTCCCCGGGTCCGAAATAATGCTTTGACCGTTCCTATGAGCGCGACTATAATCGCGCTCCCGGCGAAAGCGCTCTCTTACACAAAATATCGTGGGGATCTCTGCAGGAGAATGGGACGCGTAGCATACGCCACCCGCGAAGATCCGGGGGGCCGTGCCCAGGCGGAGGCGCAAACAGGCCCCAGACCGACCAGCGCTTCACCGGCGCGGACTACCGCCTTGGCAGCTAGGGGCAGACCATGATGTGGGGCACGCTGTCGGAGATGCTCAGGATCGTGGCATTTGCCGCGCTCACCGCGTATCTCACGCACCGTGTAGCTCGGCTGGGCTTGGCCCACACCCCAAGCTGGTCGTACATGGTTGCCGGCTTCTCGCTTATCCTGGTCGGGCTCGGCTTGAGCCTTTCCGACGACTTCCCCTCTTTGAGCAAATACTTAGTTCTCGGCCCCACTCCTTATCAATTTTTGCTGAAAAATGCCGTGGTTTACCCGCTGAGCTTCCTTTTCATCATGAAGGGAGTGGGCGAGTGGGCGGGCAGCGCGGCTCAGCTCATAGAGAGCGAACGGGCCTTGCAGAAGATTCGTGACGAGTTGGAGCTGCGGGTGGAGGAACGCACCCGCCAATTGAAGGAATCGCAGCTCAGGCTCCAGAGTGTGCTCGACTCGTTAGACGATGCCGTGGTGGTAGTGGACTCAAAGGCAATCATAAGAGACATCAATGCCGCCGGGGAAGAGATGTTGGGTTACACCGAACGGGAGGTGGTGGGACGATCTGTTGAGCTGTTTGACGTCGATGATGAGAGTCACGCGCAGATTGGTCAGAAGATCGAGGAAGGATTGATTCAGGGCGATTCAGTAAGGTTCCGGTCCCAAGCCAAACGAAAAGACGGGACGATTTTTCCTGTGGAGCATTCAATGTCTGTGCTCCGGGACGCCACAGGGACGCGCGTAGGTCTGGTAATTGCAGTGCGGGATATTACCCAGATCCAGCGATCCGAGGAGATCCTTCGACAAGCGGAACGGCACAAAGCGGTCGCGGATCTGGCGGGAGGCGTGGCTCACAATTTCAACAACTACCTCCAGATCGTCATCGGCCACTTGGAGCTGATGAAGATCGACCTGGCCGAGGGAAGGCCCCACGTCGTGCGAGATGACCTGCAAATCCTCCTGAATGCGTCTCTTTCCGCTTGTGAAACGGTCCGGTGCCTCCAGACCTTTGCGGGATTGAGGGACGGCGACGCGCCCACGACGTGGAGTGTCTTTGACTTAAGGCCTGTCCTTCAACAGGCAGTGGACGCGACTACATCATGGTGGAAGATCGCGCCTGAAGTCGAAGGCGTCACCGTGACATTGAAATCACATTTTGAGCGGGGGTGCATTGTCAGAGGCCAGCGCCACGCCCTCTTGGAAGTGATTGTTAATCTGATCAGAAATGCCGCGGAAGCTGTAACGAACGCAGGAGGCGGAGAGATCAATGTGACGTGCGCCGTTCAAGAAGGCGAGGCGGTGGTTAGTGTCGGGGATACCGGCCCGGGGATTCCGGAAAAAGACCTTGCCCGAATATTCAACCCGTTCTTCACGACAAAAGCCGCTCTGGGATCAGGTCTCAGTTTGGCCGCGAGCCGAAGGATCGTGGACAATCACAAGGGTCGGCTTACAGTGAAAAGCCGGCCGGGCGTCGGCGCCACGTTTACGGTCTTTCTGCCCGCCGCGGAGCAAGCCCCTGATGTTGTCACCGAACTTCATCCGTTACCTCTCGATGAGCAGATCACAGTCCTGGCCATAGATGATGATGAACGCGTCTTGGAAGTGCTTCAGCGCACAGGTGATCTGTGCGGATACGCGACGCTCGCTTCCCCAGACGGAAAAAGGGGGATTGACCTATTCCTCGACCATCAGGTGGACGTGGTGATCTGCGACCTGGGAATGCCGGGCATGAACGGGTGGGAGGTAGGAAAAAGGATCAAGGAAATCTGCGAGGCCCGGAACACTCCTAAGACACCTTTTGTGCTGTTTACGGGTTGGGGCGGGCAGACAACCGAATCCGTCAAAATGAGGGAAAGCGGTGTCGATATCCTGCTGGAAAAGCCTTTGGATGTCGAGAAAGTGGCTGAAACGATCCGACGAATGGCCTTCGATTACAAGAACCGCGCCTCAAGAGGCGCTCCATCGAGCGTGCGAGAGACGCTGAGTACCCCACCTAACGGAAATTAGACGCCACAACTCCATTCGTGACCACCCAAACCCGCATCAGACCCGGAATCGCGAAGTTAGCCGCCGGGCTGAGGAATCTCACGAGCCACTTCCAATTGATGAATCCCTCTTGGAAATCATGTTGGTCTTGACGCATAATGGAATGCGAATCAATTACGCGGCTGGACCCTGACCCGCCGGCGATGCTCTATTCCGGAGAAGCGACGCCGGCCTTCGACTAACCGACACAGAGAGATGAGAAGGAGACCGAATGCAGAGATTCCGTGTTGCGCTGACACAGTACGAAAGGCCCCTGGAATCGGTTCGCAAGACCGTAGACCTTTCTCAAGGCCTGGATCACCTCCCCCCCTCGGCCAAGGTCTTTATTAAACCTAACATCGTCTTCTGGACGCGCAAGGCGCAGTTTCCCAAATGGGGGGTTGTCACCACGTCTCGCGTCATTGAGGACATGGTGGTCCTGCTCAAGGAACGAGGGGTAAGCCGGATAACCATCGGTGAAGGCACCGTGGTCTTTGACCCGAAAGATAAGGCAACCGCAGCCCACGCGTTCGAGTACCTCGGATACAACGTGCTAAGAGACCGCTATGGCGTGAAAAACGTCAACGTGTTTGAGCGGCCCTTCCAGAAGCTCGATCTCGGTGACGGGATAGTCTTGAAGTTCAGCACGGAAATCCTCGAGAGTGACTTCGTGGTGAACATACCGGTATTGAAGACTCACGCTCAGGCTGTAGTCAGCCTCGGCATCAAGAACATCAAAGGGATGCTGGACGTCAACTCGCGCAAGAAATGCCACTCGGCGGATGCGGTCAAAGACCTGGATTTTTGGATCGCGAGGCTTGCCGATAAAATCCCACCTTCATTCACCATCCTTGACGGCATATATACCATCGAACGTGGGCCGGGACCCGACGGCAAGGCGCGCCGGAGCAACATACTTATCGGCTCGGCGGACGTCCTGTCCGCAGACATGGTCGGCGCCAAGGTCCTCGGGTACGAACCGAATCAGGTTCCCCACTTGGTCCACGCAGCCAAGAACCGAAACCGGCCGATGGATCTCTCGGACGTGGAGGCGCTGGGCGCAAAGATCGAGGATTTGGCATCCTTGCACGCGTACACGTTCCCTTACAACGAATCCGCCACACTTCCGGTTCCCATGGAAAAGATGGGAATCAAAGGACTCTCGTACCCGAAGTACGATAACAGCTTGTGCACATACTGTTCTGGGCTCACAGGCGCGATCCTCACCTCCATCGCGTTTGCGTGGAAAGGTGAGCCGTGGAGTGACGTTGAAATCCTCACCGGCAAGAGGATGAAACCCACTCCGGGGAAGAGGTCCGTCCTCGTCGGGAAATGTCTGTACCAGGTCCACAAGAAGCACCCTGACATCGCGGAGATGAAAGTGATCAAGACCTGCCCTCCCGCGCCCGAAGCAATCATTACAGCGCTCCACGATCTGGGCGTCGATATAAGCCCTCAGATTCTCCTGAATCTGGAAACCGCGCCCGGCTTCTTCATGAGAAAGTACGAGGGAAAGCCCGAATTCGACGAATCGTTCTTTAGGATCGAAGCTCATTGAGCGCTGAGAGCGCGCGAATCCGTTAGCCTGCCGGGCTTTTCCGATGCGTGAAAGGAATCATGCCCGCATGAACATAATTGACGTTTGGATGCAGCACCCCACCGGCGTCTTTCTCCGGCAGCCGATGTTTGATTCTCTGCGACGCTGGGCGGGACAGGACTTCATTCCTGACATCCCGTTGGCCGCAACGATCGGCGCGATGGATCAGGCCGGTGTCCGGATTGGGCTGGTGGCCGCGTGGTGGGGGCCTCAGGGTGCCTTGATTCACAACGATGAAGTAGCTTCCTTCGTTCGTGAGCATCCTCAGCGGCTGTGTGGAATCGCATCGGTTAATCTCGCGAGGCCGATGGAGGCTGTCCGGGAGCTTCGGCGCTGCGTGAAACAGCTCGGGTTTCGCGGCCTTCGCATTGTTCCTTGGCTCTGGGGTTTGCCCCCTGACGATCGGCGCTATTATCCTTTATACGCGGAATGCATCGAGCTCGACATCCCGTTCTGCCTGCAAGTGGGGCATACAGGGCCTCTTATGACCTCTGAGCCTGGCCGCCCTATCCCGTACCTTGAGCATGTTGCGTTGGAATTCCCCGAGCTTCGCGTGGTCGCGGGTCACATAGGCGCGCCCTGGATACAGGAGATGATTCTCCTGGCGAGGAAATTCCCCAATATCTACATAGACACATCAGCGTACAAGGCCACCCGGTTTCCGGGCGAATTCGTCGAGTTCATGCGCGGGCGAGGCATCAAAAAGGTGATGTTCGGCACCAACTACCCCATGCTCACGCCGGCCGCGTGCCTCGAAGGACTGGACGAGCTTGGTCTGAACGATGAAGCCAAGGCATTGTTCCTTTGCACGAACGCGGCCGAGGTCTTTAGACTCGAATTGGAATCCTAAAGTGGGATAGAGTCCGCAGACTCGCGTCCTCAGTCGATCATAACTATAGAAGGCTGCGTTGAGGTCTGCGCCTTTGGCTAAGGCTGGAATCCCCCTCTCCCTTCCCTCTCCCGCCAGGGGAGAGGGTTTTATGACCCCTCCCTTGATGGGAGGGGGAAGGGGGAGGGTGACCTTTCGCGTAAATCTCAATGCCGTTCACTATAGTATCCACCTGCCATACGATTGGAGCGTGGCATCTGAAAGGACCGGACGATGCACCATCATCTTCACCACGTGCACATCTTCGCTTCTGACGTTCAAGAAACCATCCGCTTCTATCAAGAGATCTTCGACGGCAAAGTCGTCTTGGACACGGAAATGGCCGGCGCAAGGAACGTGTTCATTCGCATCGGCAGCGGCCGACTTCACCTTTACGATCAGCCGCCGAAAAACCCGGGACGCGGAAGCATCCATCACTTTGGGATTCAGACGGACGACATAGCCGGAGTTGTGGAGCGTCTCAAACTCAAGGGAGTTCCGTTGAGGAAAGAGGTCGCCGATCTTGGCGTATGGAAGTACGTGATGGCGCCTGCGCCTGATGACGTGCTCATCGAGCTCTTTGAGGTGCGGAAGGATAAACTCCCGGTCGAGTACCAAAGCTACTTTGATTGAGACCGAATCTCCACTAGAATGTTCGTGGAGCTCGCCTCGCTAAATGGTTCACAGAGCCCGGCCGGGACGAAGGCCAATGGTCCTGGATGCTTGGCGCAAGGACGGAGGGACGAGGGTAAGTGATTTATGAGTCCCACGGTCTTCCGTGAACGCGGCTAGCGTTTTCTTTTCTTCTCTCGCGAAGAGCCGCGTATACATATTTATGTGCAGTGCGCCCACGGTGAGGCCAAGTTTTGGATTGAACCATCTATTACCCTTGCAAGGAATCAAGGATTATCGGCCGCCGATCTGCGGGTAGTTCAAAGAATCATAAGGGAACGAGAACATGAAATCAGAACCGCTTGGCAAAGGCACTTCGGAGGTTGAGGTCACCAATATCTCGCGGCATGGTCTCTGGATATTGTTTGGCGAGGAAGAGCTATTTCTTTCGTTCGACGAGTTTCCTTGGTTCAAGAACGCGCCCTTACAAGCCATACTGAGTGTGCAACTACAAGGCCGCGAACAGCTTCACTGGCCGGATCTAGACGTTGATCTGACTCTGGATTCGATTAGGCATCCGGATAGCTATCCACTCATATACAAGGCGCATTCGTCCGAACCGGTCGGAGAGGACCGACCTTGAAACGCGAAATGCTGCAAACGATTCTCTCACAAGTTACGTAAAACATGGCTCATGCAAATCAGAGGGGGTCAACATGGCTAGGATGTCTCAGTCACGATGGCTGTCACAAGTCGGCGTCATGATTGCGGTGTTTGTTTGCGCGATTTTGTCGACCGCGCAGATGGCGCCCGCGGTGGAGATTTCTTTTCGCAGCTTCAGCGGTTCCGCGGCAATCGGCCCGCCTGCGGACGACTATGCCGCGAAGCTCGCGAACATTTCCGCAACTGTCCTGGGTAAAGAGAACGAGGTGAAGTTCACCAAGATCAAGCCGACCCCGGCGATTCCCAAGGACTTCAAGAACATCGCGGCTGCGGTGGCCGCGGGCGGCCCGCTGACAGGCGGGGCCGGTTTTGACGCGGCGTACATATCCGGGTCCGACCTCAACTCGGCATGGGGATTTATCTACAATTCAGGAGTTCCCTTCGGGCCTAACTTCGATGAATTTATTGGATTTCTGTACGGAAAGTCCATCGACGAGGGCAAAACAACCGGCCTTGATCTTCTCGAAAAAATACTCGACGGGGGAAACAAGAACATCGTTGCCGTACCCATTGTGGGAAGCAGTCAGCAAGGCTCCGGGTACTTCATGCACCCGGTCGGCAAGGTTGGATCAAAAGAGGGCATCGGACTGGCCGGATTGTGCCAACAGACCTGGACGTTCCGGTACTTGCCGCCGGCCCAGTTCGTTCTTGAACGAGCCTGTGACAACCTGGTAGCGGCAGGCGCGATCCCCAAGAAGAACATCAAGTTCGTAGCCGCAATCGCCGGGGGAGGATCGCTGGTCCAAGCTGTAAAGGACGGCCACATACAGGCGTTCGAATTCGCCACTCCGCTCGACGATGTGTCCCAGCTCTTCGGCCTTCCCGAGGGCAATCCCGGCGCCGTGGGAACTCGGTACGTGCACTTCCCTGGCTGGCACCAGCAATTCCTGATCACGTATATGATCATCAACAAGAACGTGTGGAACAAGTTGACCCCGGCTCAGCAGACGCTTGTTCTGAGCGTGGGCCGCGATCACGTGATATCGTCGTACGGCGAAAACCTGAGGCAGCAGGGCGCGAAGCTCAAACAGATCCTCACGGCCAACGACGCGGATGCGAATGTCGAAAACGACCTGGTGCTGGTGCAGTGGCCTGAGAAAGACCTAGGGCTACTCAGGGACGCCACCATTCAGTTTTTGAACGCTCAGGTTTCGGATCCAAAACTCAGCGAACAAGACCGGAAGGACTACACCACCATCCTGGAATCGTTAAGGAAGTACGTCAGCGCAAACAGCGCTTACTGGAAGGCTCGTGAAGTCCCCAACGCGCTTCGTTTCCAGGGTTGGAGCGACCCGGACGGCAAGAATAGCTGGGAGCAGAAGTTGAAATAGACGCTGTTCGCGGCGGGCCGGTGTCCGGGCCTCGCTTATTGACGATAGGATTTTGTCACCTCGGCACGAGAATCAGGTGAGGTGTTCTCGGGATGCCCTAGTTGCAGCGCCTTCTCCAGGGAGCCGGTTAGGTGGGGGATGACGCTTTCGACCACGATGGAGATGGCGCGGCCGTCTTTGCCGGCCCGGTAGAGCTTGCCTTCGACGGTCTGGATTTCGCTGGTTAGGAGAACTTTGGCGTATTTCACTTGGGCCTTGGGGAAAACCACCAGGTCGATCAGGCCGGTTTCGTCTTCAAGAGTTATGAAGATAACTCGTTTGCCGGACTTGGTCGGCGGCATGTGAATAATCACCAGAACTCCGGTGATGCGGACTCTCTTGCCTGAGGGGAGGCGTCGAAGCTCTTTGGCGGTCACAATTCCTTCCGCGGCTAGTCGAGGACGCAAAGCTTCCAGAGGATGAGCCCGACAGAAGACGGTCATGGACCGGGCTTCGTTTTGGGTGGTGGTTGCGATGGTGGTTGTATCAGGATTTTTCATACGAACTCGTCTTCTCGTTTTCAGATGGAAGGGGCTGGGAGCATAGACGCTAACTTACAAGATCGTCCCAAGTGATTTCAGTTAGTTGCGTCAAGCAGTGTCCCGTCACCCCGGCGAACCCCGGATCGTTGTCCGGAGCAGGCCCCGGGGCCCAGATCAAATTAAAAAGACTGGATTCCGGCTTCCGCCGGAATGACGGACGAAGGAACGACGTAGCCTTGAGTTAACGCCTATGGGGGTTAGGAGATCCAAGGACCTCCTCCGCCACTCTTCCCAGGCTCTCAAGCTTGTGAAGCGCTTCTCCAGACTTCCGGCGCCAAATGCCATTCCGTATCTTCGAGCGCTTCGAGCGCGCCGGCCAGGGTGAGCGCCTCCACGATACTGTCGGGCAGAGGGAGGCGTGTCAGAAAGTCGGTCTCGTCACGAAACGCGCCTCTCCTTTTTCGTTCAGCCAGGATTCGCCGCGCGACCGCTGGCCCTACCCCATTCACCACTACGAGCGGCGCTCGGATACCCGACCCTTCCGCCTCGTATTCCAGGCTTGACGCATTCACGTGAGGAGGAAAGATCGGGATGCCGCGTCGCCGGGCTTCGTTCAGGATGGTCGAGGGTGGGTACGAGCCCACATGGCCCGCATTCAAGAGCCCCAGATAAAAAGCCTGGGGGTGGTGGGCCTTGAGGAAAGCGCTCTGATACGTGATATGCGCAAAAGAAGCTGCATGAGCCTTACAGAAACCGTATGCGGCAAACGCGGCCACCTTTTCGAAGACGTCTTCGATCATGGAGAGGCTGTGGCCACGTGCCAGGGCGCCTTCCACGAATCGGCTCCTGAGGCGAACCATCTTCTTTGACCTGCGATCTTTGGTCATGGCTCGACGGAACGCATCAGCTTCCGCGTACGAGAGCCCCGCGAACACATGAGCAATGCGCAAGACCTGCTCCTGGAAAACAATCACTCCGTATGTCTCCTCAAGGATGGGGAGCAGATCGGGATGAGGTATCTGCGCCGGTTCTTCTTTGTTGCGTCTCCGCACATATACCTGGACCATGTCGCCTTCCACCGGCCCAGGCCGAAAGAGGGAGATCTGAGCGATCAGGTCGCTGAAACGCCTCGGCAGAAGATGGCCCAGGAGGCCTCGTTGTCCAGGGGACTCCAATTGGAAAACCCCTAGGCTCTCCGTGCTTTGGAGGAGCGCATAGGTCCTGCGATCGTCGAGAGGGAGTCGTTCCAACTCAAGGGCTATCCCCTTCTCCTCGAGTACTTCCAATGACTTGCGAATAGCGGTGTGCATCCGCAGCCCCAGGAGATCCAGCTTGAGCAGTCCGAGCGCTTCCGCATCGTCCTTATCCAGTTGCCCTACCGGCAACCCCTTCGGTGAAATACCCACCGGCGTCCAGTCCTTGACTTCACCGGGAGTGATGAGCACCCCGCCCAGATGAACCGATGCCTGGGATGGGAGCCCGGTCAAATTCGCCGCAACCTCGATGAGACGTGTTTCTTTGCTAATCGGGGCATCCTGAAGCTCAGGAAGGTTCTCCAGCGCTTCGAGGAGATCTCGGCCTCGCAACGACCAGGGGAGGCAGGTGGAGAGCCGTTTGATCTCATGCAAAGGATAACCCAAAGCACGGGCTGCAAGACGCACCGCGCTGCGGACTCGGAAGCTGTGAATAGTGGCAACCATAGTGGTCTGTCGAGGGAGGAGATCCATGAGATAATGAATCACCTCATCACGGCGCTCAGAGTCGAAATCCACGTCTATGTCGGGCAGATCGCCCCGCCCCTCGTTGATGAAACGCTCAAAGAGCAGGCCATGAGCCATCGGGTCCACACCTCCCAGCAGGAGATAAACCGCCAGACTCCCCGCGGCCGATCCTCGCACGCTGTGACGTATGCCTCCGGAGCGGGCGAAGTTGACCACCCGACGCACCAGAAGGAAAAAATCCGCCAGATTGATTCGATTGATGCTCGCCAGTTCCTGGTCGAGCTGCTTCAAATAGACCGCAGGAACAGATCGATGCAGTTTACCAAGTTCCTTGAAGCAGACCACAGCCAGCTTTTTTGATGCTTCACGAGATTCCTGCAAAGTGGGCGGATGCAGGCGCCCAACCGGCAGAGAAAAAGATCGGCACAGATCGGCTATAAATGCTGTATTTGCAAGGGCCTGAGCATAAGGGATGCGCCGCGCCATCTCTTTACCGGAAGCGAGAAAGAAGCGGTCGTTCGGAAGCGGATGAATATCCCTGTGGTGATGTCCCCGCTGAATACCCACCAAGGTCTGGTGAATCAGGTAATCCTCGGGCTTGAGGAACGTAACCAGGTTCGTTGCCACTATAGGAAGCCCTAACTCAGCGGCAATGCTGACGTTTTCCTCGAAAACGGCTCTATCTTCGCCGCCTTCTGCAGCCTCATGGTTGTGTAGCGTCACGAAGAGCCATTCCGGATGGTGGAGAACTTCCTTCAATTCCTTCAGGTTGAACCTGACAGCGTCCCTGTTCTTCCGTGTTCTCCGGCGGCCGGTTCGGAATTCTCGTTCGGCTGCCAAGCAGACCAGTCCTTTTGACCAATGCTTCAGGTCTTGTTTGGTGAGTGAAACCCGAGGAGCCATGCTATCGCCGAGCGCGATGGAGATGAGGCGGCACAGGTTGCCATACGCGTCGAAGCTTGTGGCGAGCAGAGTTATGAGCGAACCGTCCCAGATGCTGAGCCGTGCGCCCACGATGGGCTGAATGCCTGCGCTTTCCGCAGCTTTGTAAAACCTGGGCGCCCCGTGAAGACCGTAATCCGTCAACGCGACGGCCCTCTGCCCCAGAGAACGCACACTCTCAACCAGATCCTCCGGGGTAAACGTCCCCCACAGGAAAGAAAAGGCGCTATGAACTTCCAGATGTACAAACCTGTCCATCCGCTTCTCACCACTTCCAGAGACCCTCTTATTTGCAACGTAACTTCTTAAATTTACTTATCCCTCTCTATTGATGGGAGAGGAAATGAGCGGGTGGCAGACGAGTCAAACACAATACGCCTTGCCTCGCGCAAGCAAGCGCTGGAAGCGCTCGCAAGAACCTGGGAGTTCTTGAAGGGGGTACCGGGGCATAAGCGCTAACTTTGGCTCGGGTCTTTGGTCCCTGACGACCCCCTCCCCCTTCCCTCTCCCACCAGGGGAGAGGGTTTTCAGAACCCCCTCCCTCGATGGGAGGGGGAAGGGGGAGGGTGATAACAGACCGAAATCACTAACTGCGAAGGTCATAAGCTAGCGCCAATAGGGCGCCGGGGGAAACTTCTTGCAAGAAGTTTCCCCGGCAAATCTTCAAGGACTTCTCTGGTCTTGCGGCGGCTTCTCAGGGCGGACGCGGATGACGCCGATGAGTTTTCCCAGGATCCTTATTCGTGACAGCTCCTTTCCGGTAAATATCAACGGCTCGTAATTCCGATTTGCCGCGTGTAATTCCACGGTCCCGTTGTGGCGTCGAAAGATCTTGAGCGTCGCTTCAGGCTCCAATCCTTGTACCAGGACTGCGACGATCTGGCCGTTTTCCGCTTCACGCTGCGGCTGGATGATCGCCAGATCTCCGTGGAGGATTTTCGCTTCTTCCATCGAGTCTCCCTGCACGCGCAGGGCGAACGCGTCCGAAGATCCAAAGAGCGCGGGGTCAATGGGAAGCTCGTTTTCTCTGTTCTCTTCCGCCAGAATCGGCGTGCCTGCGGCAATTTGCCCGATCAACGGGATAGACGGCGCTCCTTGGCCTCCGATGAGGTTCCAGCCTTCCCGGGTGAGCTTCCAGGCCCGCTTCTTGCCGGGAGCGCCTTCCAGGAAGCCTTCCTTTTCCAGGGCTCGTAAATGCTTGTGCAGACTCCCGGGCGAGACCAGCCCCAAGCCTCGACAGACTTCCCGCACCGAAGGGGGGAACCCCTGGCTGCTCTGGAAGGTCCCGATGAACTCCACAATTTCTTTTTGTCTGTCCGTGATTCCCATATCCCTAATATATAGAACATATGTTCTCCTGGCAAGAAAAAAATCATCGCACCTGTTCTGTTAACCTATAGTCTTGCCCTTTTGGAAGATTCAGGCCGGCGCGTGAAGCGGGGGGCATGATTTTGGGACCGCTGTGGTGTTTCCCGGGATCGCGCGAAATTCCCGGACCTGAAACGTCATACCACACACGGGAACGGCGCGCCTCAAATCGCCGGAAAAACGGATTATTCATCGGGTCCAGTTGGGGCGAGTGGAGATCCACCGATCCACGGTTTCCCGCAGCCAATCCCCGAGCCCGCGCGCCATGTAAAAACGGGGGAAAAGAAGATCGTCCTCCGGACTAACCATCCCTTGATCAACCGCGGTTCTTGCCAGCGCGGTGAAAGGGTAGATCCTGATACCGACCGTCACTTTCACGCATTCCAGATTCAGCGAATCCGCGAATTCGAGGCTTTCCAGCGCGGACTCTTTGGTTTCATCAGGGCCCCCGAGCATCAAGAAACCCATCCTGGATATGCCGCACATCCCCAGGGTTTCGCACACGTTGCGAACGTCTTCGGCGCGGAATCGTTTGTTCATCCCTGACAACACCTGAGCGGACCCGCTTTCGAATCCAACGGAGACCTCTGCGCATCCCGCCTCGGCCATGAGTCGAGCCAGCTCCTCATCAACACGAAACGGATACACGATGCAGCGCCATTTTCCGTTCAGCCGGGCTTGAACAAGTTGCCGACACAGCTCCTTTGAGTAAGAAGGCGGGATGTTGAACGTGTTGTCAACAAAGTGGTAACGATGCGCTCCCCGGTCCGCCCACTGACCAAGCCACCGAACAAGTTTCTCAGGTGTTCGTTTGCGAAAGAGGCAGCCTTCTATGGTGGCGGTCGAGCAATAGCTGCACCTGAATGGGCATCCTCGACGAGTTTGAACCGGAAGCCAGAATTCCTCATTGTCTTGGAAATAGCTGTCGGGTAGAAACCGCGCGCCGGGCAGAGGCAGAGAGTCGAGATCCTTATCGAATAGCCTTTCACCTTGAAGCCCCGCGCCGGGCAAGTAGAGCCCCGGAAGCCCCACTAATCGGTCCCCCCTTTCCAGCCTGTCGAGAAGCTCGACAAACGCGGTTTCCCCCTCGCCTTGAATCCCCATGTCCGCGTCCAGGTATTTCAACATGGCTGACGGGAATATGCTGTACCCCGCGCCTCCCAGCACGATGGGAGCTTTTGTGAGCCGTCCAAGAAGTGAGGTCAGGTCTTTCACTTCGCCCAGGAAGAATTTCGTGTCCGCCATGCTCTGGTCGTCCACATTTCTTATTGAGAGGCCGATAACCTGCGGATCAAACTCCCTTATTATTCTCGACACCTCTGCATGGGGGTTTTGAACCTCCATCAAGTCGAGAAAGAAAATATCATGACCCGATTGTTCCGCGGCCGCCGCCACACATGCCGCGCCCAAGGGCCAAGTCCGCATATTGATCTCTTCTCGGTTGACCGAGATAATGAGCGCTCTCATGGCTACACCTTCAAATACACTCAATATCTAAGAATAACTTACCCGTGGGTCCGCCCTCAAACCGTCCTTCGAGGGTGACCTGACATGCGCGGGACTGTTGCGCTTGCAATTGACGTTTCGAATGGTCGAGAGGTACTCTCAGGATTGAA
>Ga0194126_10002144_pt1 | contig 32297 bp, 24 predicted proteins | sample TA2KigC150mmetaG_FD_148641 | JGI IMG/M metagenome (GOLD analysis project Ga0194126, IMG submission 148641) | Freshwater microbial communities from Lake Tanganyika, Tanzania - TA2015035 Kigoma Deep Cast 150m | ecosystem: Environmental > Aquatic > Freshwater > Lake | place: Tanzania: Lake... | reverse complement strand
CAGCCCGGAGCCCTCGCCGACGCCGGGCGGCCCGCCAACCGCCACGCCTTTCCCGACGCCAACGCCGGTGACATTCGAGGCGTTCGACAAGGCGTACAAGGACTATCTGGCGCGGGTGAAGACTACCGCGGGCCTGACCGAGGCTGATCTGCGGACGCTGGTCGAGGTGGACCTGCTGCAAAAGAAGCTCTACGAGGAAGTCGTCAAGGATGCGCCGACGACCGAAGAGCAAGTGCGCGCACGCCACATCCTGGTGCGCGTCATCGAACCGTTGCCTACGGCAACGCCGGCGCCGACCGGTCAGCCGACGCCCACGCCCGATCCCGGCGCGTCGCCCACTCCGGCGCCGCGTGACGAGGCGCAAGCCCTGGTCCGCATCATCGAGGTTCAGCAAAAGCTGGGCGCGGGCGCGGATTTCGCCGAGCTGGCGCTGGAATACTCGGATGATCCAGGCAGCGCGGCCGAGGGAGGCGATCTGGGGTGGTTCGGCCGCGGTCGCATGGTTCCAGAGTTTGACCAGGCGGCTTTCAGCCTGGAGCCGGGCAAGCTCAGCGATCCGATCAAGACCACCTACGGCTATCACCTTCTCGAAGTCCTGGAGAAGGATTCTGCACGGCCAGTGGACGATTTCACCCTCGCCCAAACGAAGTACAACATGTACAACGAGTGGCTGACCGATTTACGGGCGCAGGCCGTCATCGAGCGAAGCTGGACCCTCGACAAGCTCCCGCCAACCCCCGGCGTGGCGCGCAGCCAACGCTGATAGGCGAGGGATGTAGTGCGTATTGCGTAGTTCGTAGTACGTATTGCGTGTTCCGTATGCGTCCGAGCCTGACGGAATCCGCAATACGCACTACGGAATACGCCTCACCCCCTCTGCCTCCGCACTTCGATGACGTTCGGCAGGCGTTCGATCTTCGCCAGGACGCGGCTCAACTGGTTGGTATCGCGCACCTCGAGAGTGGCGGTGATGAGCGCCAGGTTGTCCTGCCGGGCAGTCACCGCGGAGGCGTCTTCCAGGTTGATCTTGGCCTGCTCCAGGATGTCGGCGATGTCGCGCAGCAGGCCCGCGCGATCATAAGCTTGCACGCGAATCTTGGCGCGCGACACCGCCGGCGACGAAGATCCCCAATCCACCTTGATCAGACGCTCGCCGGCCAGGTTGAGGACGTTCGGGCAGTCGCGACGATGAATCGAGACCCCGCGGCCACGCGTGACGAAGCCGATGATCTCATCGGGGTGCATGGGATTGCAGCAGCGGGAGATCGTGGTCAGCATGTTGCCCACGCCCTGGACGTAGAAGCCTTCCACGGCCACGGCCGGTTTCTGCGGCGCTTCGGCGCGGCCCAGCGACTCGCTTGCTGATTTGGGCGGCTCTTCCACCTTGCCCAGCTTCAGCACGCGCTCCGCGACCTCGACCGTGGTGATGTCGCTGCAACCGATCTTCTCCAGCAGTTCATCCACCGATGACAGGCCGAACAGATTGGCGATCTCGTCGTAGGTGATCTCGACCCCCAGGCGATCCAGTTCGCGCTGCAAGAGATCGCGACCGGCCGAGATGTTCTCCTCTTTGTCTTGCTGGCGGAACCACTGGCGAATCTTGGTGCGCGCGCGGGCGGTCTTGACGAAGGTCTCATGCGGGCTGACCCAGTCGCGGCTGGGTCCGCCGCGCTTGGCCGTCAGGATCTCCACCTGCTCGCCGTTGACCAACTGGTAATCCAGGTTCACCAGCTTGCCGTTGACCTTCGCGCCGCGGCAGCGATGGCCCACATCGGTATGGATGGCGTAGGCAAAGTCCACGGGCGTCGAGCCAGCCGGCAGGTCAATCACCTCGCCTTTGGGCGTGAAGACATAGACGCGATCCTTGAACAGGTCTTCTTGCAGCGCGTCCAGGAACTCGTTGCCCTCGGCCTTGGCCTGCGACTGCCAGTCGAGCACCGAACGCAACCAGGCGATCTTGCGCTCGTATGTCTCGTCACGGCTGGCCTGTTGCTTATAGCGCCAGTGCGCCGCGATGCCCACCTCGGCGACGCGGTCCATCTCGTGGGTGCGGATCTGAACTTCTAACGGCTTGCCCTCGGGACCGATGACCGCGGTGTGCAGCGATTGGTATTGGTTCTCCTTGGGGTTGGCGATGTAGTCGTCGAACTCGCCGGGGATGGGCCGCCAGAGGGTGTGGACTGTGCCCAGCGCGGCGTAGCAGTCGCTCACTTCAGGCACGATGATGCGCACGCCGTGTTGGTCATACACTTGCGCCAACTGAACGCCCTTGCGCTGCATCTTGCGCCAGATGGAGTAGATGTGTTTGGGCCGGCCCCGCACGTCAGCCTGGACGCCGAGCCGGCCCAGCTCGATCTTGATGGTCTCGCAGATGCTTTCCACGTAAGCTTCGCGCTCGGCGCGGCGCTCGTTGAGATTGCGCGCGATGTCGGCATAGGTGTCGGGGTCCAGGTATTGGAACGCCTCGTCTTCGAGTTCCCACTTGACCCGATAGATGCCCAGCAACCCGGCCAGCGGCGCATAGATCTGCAGCGTCTCGCGCGAGATGCGGCGCTGCGCCTCGCTCGTCATCGAATTCATCGTGCGCATGTTGTGCAGGCGGTCGGCGAGCTTAATGAGCACCACGCGCACATCGCTGACCATGGCCAGGAACATCTTGCGATAGCTTTCGATCCTGGGATCGCGGCTGCTGATCGGCAGCGCGGCCAGCTCGGTCATCTCTTTGAGCTTGGTCACGCCATCCACCAGGCTGGCGACCTCCTGACCGAACAGCTCGGCCAGGGCCGGCACATTCGTGGGGGTGTCCTCGGCGACGTCGTGTAGAAGCGCGGCCGCGACCGCCTTCGCGTCCAGACGCAGCTCAGCCAGATACGCGGCGACCATGACGGGATGTTTGATGTAGGGTTCGCCCGACTTGCGCGCCTGACCGTTGTGAGCCTCTGCTGCGACTCTGAAGGCGCGTTGCACGAACTCCACATCCTGGGGTGTGTAGTTCTTCGGCAACTCTCGCCGCAGGCTTTTCCAGGTGGTATCCGGATTTTCCTCAGAAACCAGATCCATGCTATAATCACCCATGTGCACGCCCCCATAGCTCAGCGGATAGAGCGCCTGACTTCGGATCAGGAGGTCGCGGGTTCGAATCCTGCTGGGGGTGCTGATCAATACTGTTCCCCCGATGATACCACGCCCCTGCACGGTTTGGCAATCCCGCGATGTCCTATCCTCATTCGTCCAGCGGCGCGCCCGACATGCAGAAGGCGTGCTTGAGAGCGTAGTAGCCCAACGCGGCATCCACAAACGGAGCGTAGCCTGGATGGCGCTGCACCATCACGCTGACCTCGACGCCGATCCAGCCGGTGTAGCCCGCCTGGTGCATGGCCCCGAGATAGCGGATGAAGTCGAACGGGCCGGCCCCTGGGGTCAGGAACTCGTGATAGGGGTAGATGCCGCGCTGGTCCTTGACGTGCGTGTGCGCGCTGATCGGCGCCATCTGCGGCACACACTCTTCTATCGGGATGCCCAGGATGTCGAAGTGGCTGATGTCGAAGTTGATCTTGACCGCGGGATGGTTCACCTGTTCCATCAGCCAGAGCGCCTTGCGGGGCAGGTCGAAGGCCGTGCCCGAATGCGGCTCGCACGCGAAGACCACCCCTTTGCTGGCGGCATACTCGCCCAGGGCGTGCACGCGTTCGGCCACCAATTCCCTCAGCCGGCCCCAATCGTCCACATGTCCGCCCAACAGGCTGGCCACCACTGGTGGCTCGCCTTCCTGGCGCAGCTCATCGGCCAGGTCAATGGCATCGCGCAGTCGCTGCATGTTTGCCCCATGCTTTTCGGAATCCTCGTCGCACACCGAGGTGTGTGCGGCAACGGCCGAGATGGCGAGGTTGTGCTGGCGGCACAACTCCCTGATCCGCTTCTTCCTGGCCGCGTCGAGGCTGTAGAGCTCGGTGGGCCAGCGCGGAGTGACGGCCAGCTCGATCCCGCGGTAGCCGATGGCCGCGACCGCGGGCAGCGCCTCTTCGATGTCAACGTGCATCATCCCCCAGGTACAATAGCTGATACGCATAAATCCCTCGTGTGGCGGTGGTGCTACTGTTGTTTCCAGCCGGCCTCCTTCACTGCTTCGAGCGCCGTCCGATAGTCCGCTGCACGCCGGACGAGCAGATCCACCACCGGCAGGCCGTAGGGACACACCTCGACGCACTTCCGACAGCCGGTGCAGGTCTCGATGGCCTCCAGCGCGCGGCGGAAGTGATCCTCAGTGGCCGCCCGCGCCCAGGGCGCCAGAGGGGCAGTCAGAAAGCCGTTCAATCCCAGGTTGCGAACCTGGTTGGTGAAGATGTCATGGTGAAGGTACACATCTATCGGGATGTTGGCTTCGCAAACCGGCTGGCACACCTTGTCGCAGATGCGGCACGTCTCGGTTTCCAGACGCCAGCGCCAGCGTTCAATCTCGTTTGCCTCCTCTTGGTTCAGCGCCATCTGCGGCCGATCCAACGCCGCCGCATCCAGTTCGAGTTGGCCGATATTGCTGACCCCGACCGCCAAGGTGTGAATGGGCTGGTTGGCCAACCAGGGCAACGCCAGATGGGTTGGCGCCATGCCCACCGCCAGCGGCTTCATCACCGCTACTCCCACGTCATGCCGCTGCGCCGCGGGGATCACTTGCTCCAGCGCCTCGCGACGGATGATGTTGAGCGGCAACATGCAGACATCTACCAACCCCGTCTCGATCCCCTTCGCCAACGCAGTCAAGTCACTGTGCCCTGCCAGTCCGAGCGCACGCACTTTGCCCTGCGCCTTGGCCCACAGCACCCCCTCCACCGATCCCCCAGGCGCAAAATGCTGATCCAGCATGGCGTGGTTGTAGGTCCGCAGATAGAAAACATCCAGGTACTCGCAGGCGAGCTCCCGCAGGTCCTCCTCGATGCGTTTCATGGCGCCGATCGCCGTCGTCTCAGCCGTCTTGGTGGCCAGGACGAATCGCTCGCGCCTCTCCTTCACAAGCGGTCTGAGCATCGCACTGGAGGCGCCGTAGCGTCCATCGAAGTAGTTGATGTCCAGCTCGATCGCGCGACGGTAGATGTCGCGCCCCGCTTCGTCTTTTAACAGGCACAGATAGCCTCCGCCAACGCCCAGCAGCGAGACCTGCAAGCCCGAGCGGCCGAAACGGCGGTATTCGATGTCTCACCTCTTTGGCTCAGATCTTCCAGTAGGCGTTGATGTCGGCTTCGTAGATGGTCGTGCGCTCCTGCTCGACGTCGTCCACGCTCACCGGCCGGTTGAGCACGCCGGACTCAAGGCCGGCATAGCAGATGGCCAGCGCCTGGCGGCCAATCAGGCCGTCTACTTCGAGCGCGGTTCCGGTCAACACACAGCGGCCGAACTCGTGGTACTCGATGGCAAGCAGCTTACGATCACACGCGGGAAAGGACAATGTGAACGACGCTGGCCGAGCTGAGCCGAACAGCCGCTCGCCGATCTCGTCCAGGTGATAGTCGGGGACCAGGTCCAGCAGTCCGTCGCCCGTGATCTCGGTCCCGCTGTCGAGCGTCAGCACGGGCGGGCTGCCGTTGCGGATGCCGCCGCAGACGAGCGATCCTCGCTGGCCGTAGATCACCTTCTGGCCGAATCCCTTTCCGTGCGCGGCATAGAACTGGGTCCAATTGCCCACCGCGCCGCTCTTGAACTGCACGACAGCGACGAACAGATCCTCGGATGTCGCGGTGATGGCAGCGGGGATCTCGTGATGCCAGGCCTGGTAGAAGTCGGCGACGCCGCTGCGTGCGCCCCTGTAACGAACCGACTCCCACAGCCTGGTTCTGGCAAAGACGTCGGCGACAGCCCCCAGGTAGTAGAGCATCAGGTCGGCGTTGTGCACGCCGCCATCAATCACCATGCCGCCCATCTGCTTGTAGTGCCGCCAGGGCAGGATGAGGATGTTGGCGCCGCCGCTGGCGCTGAGGTCGAACATGACCTCGGGCTGTCCGATGACCCCCGCCGCGAGCAGAGCCTTGGTCAGGCGCGCCATCGGGTCGCGGCGATAGTTCTCGGCTACCGAGAGCGCCTTGCCCGCCCGCGCCTGTGCGGCGAGGATCAGGTTGCAGGCGCGCATCGAGATGCCCAGCGGCTTCTCGCAGAGCACGTGCAACCCCAGCTCGAACGCCTGGCAGGCGACGATATGATGCGACCCGGCATCGGTAGCAACGGCCACGGCCTGCAGATCGGGCCGCATCTTGACCATGTGGGCCACATCATCGCACACCAGGGGGCGCTCGCCCAGCAGCGATGCGGCATTGTCGGCCAGCCGCTCGGCGTTGTCTCGGCGCAAGTCGCAGACCGCCGCCAGCGCGACGTTGCTCATCCCGCTCTGCGCCAGCTCCTGAAGGCCTAGCAGATGGCGGCCGCCCATGCCGCCGCAACCCACGATGGCCAGCTTGATCTTCTCCATATCGCTCCTTGGCGTGAGGTTGGTCTGCGCGCAAACATACCAGCAAAGCGCGCCGGTGTCAAGAAGCCTCTCTGCAAGACAGTAGTTTCGCTGTCTCAGCATCCACTCAGGATCAGCACAGCCTCAACACAGCCAGTCTGTGTTATAATCAACCCACACCTGAGTGAGTTTCAGACGAGTGATCACATGGCGACTGTCTTGATTGTAGACGATGATCCCAAGCTCCTGAGGATGCTGCAGCGCACCCTCACGTATGAGGGCTTCGGCGTGCTCAGCGCGAGCGACGGCCACCAGGCATTGGCCGAGCTCCAGGCGCATCGGCCAGACGTCGTGGTGCTGGATTGGCTGATGCCGGGGCTGGATGGCCTGGGCGTGCTGGAGCGTCTGCGCGCAGCCGGCGACAAGACGCTGGTGCTGATGCTGACGGCGCGTGATGCCGTCGAGCACCGCGTGGAGGGGCTGGAAAGCGGCGCCGACGACTACCTGGTCAAACCATTTGCCCCGGCCGAGCTGCTGGCCCGCATCCATGCCTTGTTGCGCCGGCCTGCCGTGGCTGCCCGCGACGAGGCGCTGCGCTATGCCGATCTGCACCTCGACCCCCTGACGCGCGAGACCCGCCGCGGACCGCGCACCTTCGAGCTGACCGCCCAGGAGTTCGATCTGCTGCGCTTCCTCATGCGCCACCCCCGCCAGGTGCTCAGCCGTGAACAGATCTTGCAGGATGTATGGGGCTACGACTTCGGCGGCGAAGACAACGTGCTGGAAGTGTACATCGGCTATCTGCGCAGGAAGACCGAGGCGGCCGGCGAGGCGCGGCTGATCCATACCGTGCGCGGGGTGGGTTATGTGCTGCGCGAAGACGCGTGAGGCGCGTCATGACGATCAGGCTGCGGCTGACCTTGCTCTACACGGCGATCCTGGCCGTGGCAGTGATCGCGTTCAGCGCCAGCCTGTACACAACGCAAGCGCGGGCCACCTACGCGGACATCAAGGCCACCCTGGCGCGGCAGGCGGCCTTTTTTCCCGGTGGGGGCCGCTCGGAGCTCCGTCCTTTCGAGCCGCGGCCTGAGCCTGGCGCAGCTTCGGTTGCGCCGTCGAGATTCTCCCTGCCCAGCGGCACGTTGCCAGGCCGCTGGACGCAGACGCGCAGCCTGACCGGTGAGGTGACGGGGCAAACCCTCGACCTCAGCGGAGCGGTCCTCCCGCTCAGCGAGACGGGGCTGGCTGCGGTGCGGGGCGGCGCTGTGTGGCTCGAGACGGCCACGGTGCAAGATGAATCGCTCCTGATCCATAGCCAGCGCTTCACCGGGCCGGGCTATGCGTCCGGCATCGTGCAGGTAGCATTTCCCATCGGCCAACCGCAGCAATATCTGGCTACGTTGCGTCTGATGCTGGCGGTGGGCGGCGGCCTGGCGGTCGTGGTCGCGTGCGCGCTGGGTTGGGCGCTGGCCGGCGCCGCGCTGCACCCGATCCAGCGCATCACGCAGACCGCGCAGACGATCGGCGCCGAGCGCAACTTCGGCCGGCGGGTAGAACACCAGGGCCCAGCCGACGAGGTAGGCCAACTGGCGCTCACCTTCAACGACATGCTGGCCGAACTCGAATCAGGGTATCGCCAACTCGAAGCCGCGCTCCGGTCGCAGCGGCGCTTCGTGGCTGATGCCTCGCACGAACTGCGGACCCCTCTGACGACGGTGCGCGGCAACATCGCGCTGCTCCAGCGCAACCCGCCCGTTCAGGCCGATGAGCGCGTCGAAATCCTGACCGATACCCGGGATGAGGTTGATCGGCTGATCCGTCTGGTGAACCAGTTGCTGGTGCTGGCCCGCGCGGATGTGGGCCAGCCGCTGCGCCGCGATGCCATTCCCGTGCGACCACTCATCGAGGATGTGCGCCGGCAGGCCAGTTTGCTGGCCCCGCGCACCGAGATGCGGTGCGAGTCGCCGGCCAACCTGGTGGTTCAGGCCGATCGCGATGCGCTCAAGCAGATTCTGCTCGCCCTGGTGGACAACGCGCTGGTGCATACGCCGGCAGGCACGCCAATCGCGTTGATGGCCGCGGCCGCGGGGGAGAACGTTCTCCTCAGCGTGCATGACAACGGTCCCGGCATCGCGGCCGAAGCCTTGCCGCATATCTTCGAACGCTTCTACCGCGGACAGGCCTCGCGCACTGGCCTGGGCGCCGGCCTGGGACTCTCTATCGCGAAGGAATTGATCGAGGCGCTAGGCGGCACGATCGCGGTCGAGAGCCAGCCTGGCCAGGGCAGCGTCTTCACAGCGACGTTGCCGGCAGCCATGCCTCCATAGTACTTCTCCGCGACACCTACTTCCTGCTTGGGCCGGTCTCCGACCGAGCCAATGGCGGAACTTTATTCTTTTTCGAGTCCATAGTATTCCTGCGCGATACTTGCGTTGATCGCGAGAATCTTTTGCGGCGTCATTGCCCTGCTCTGGCCGGTCTCCGACCGAGCCAGCGGCAGGCGACGTCATTGCGAGCGTAGCCCGGCGGTCCTGAGCTGGGCGCAGCAGAGCTGTACCGCGGCCTTTGTCCTGCGCCCAAGCCGTGCTATACTGGGGACGCGAAGCTGGCTGGCGGACTTGCAGCCCACGCTTTTAATCTCGCTTCAGGCGGCCCCGTGCTCACCAAGAACCATTCCCTGATCATCACTCTGCGCAACCTGCGCGGCAATGCGCGCGGATGCGTCTTCACTGAACCGTTGTGGGGCATTCCGTTCAACCTCTATGCGCCCTACGTTTCCGTCTACATGCTCGCACTCGGCCTGACCGACGCCCAGATCGGCGTTGTCACCAGCGTCGGCCTGGTTTTTCAGATCTTCTGGGCCCTGATGAGCGGAGCCATCACCGACAAGCTGGGGCGCCGACGCGCCACCCTGATTGCCGATCTGGTCGGATGGAGCGTGCCCTGCCTGGTGTGGGCCATCTCGGCCGATTTCTCGCATTTTCTGATCGCCGCGGCCTTCAACAGCGTATGGCGGGTGTCGCATACCTCCTGGACCTGTCTGTTGGTCGAAGACACCGACCCCGACCTGCTGGTGGATGTCTACGCCTGGATTTACATTGCGAATCTGGTGGTCGCCTTCATCGCGCCTTTCGGCGGCCTGCTGATCGAGCGGTTCACCCTCGTGCCGACCATGCGGGGACTGTTCGTGCTGGCGTTCGTCATGATGACGGCCAAGTTCTTCGCGACCAACGCCTTGACCGCTGAAACGCGACAGGGCCTGGTGCGCATGGCAGAGACGCGGCATCAGCCCGTCATCGCGGTGTTGCGCGAGTATTCGTCCGTCTTCCGGCAGGTCATCCGGGCGCCGACCCTGCTGCTGGCGACCGCTCTGCTGGTGTTCGTCAGCATCTCGCGGACGATCAGCGGCACGTTCTGGGCCATCCTGGTCACCGAAAAGCTGATGATACCGGCGCAATACCTGGCGCTTTTCCACTCCACGCGTTCTATCATCATGCTGCTGATCTTCTTTCTGGTGATGCCCAGGCTGCGGAGCACGGACGTGTACAAGCCGATGCTTTTCGGGTTCGTCGGCGTGATGCTCAGCCAGGTGATCTTGCTCAATGTGCCCGTGGGCAGCTATGCCTTGCTCTTGCTCGCAACGGTCGTGGAGGCGTGCAGCCTGCCGGCGATCACCGCGCTCCTGGACAAGCTGATGGTGATCATCGTGGACCCGAAGGAGCGCGCCCGGATCATGGCGATCGTGTACGTGATGATGATCCTGGCGACTTCGCCCTTCGGTTGGATCGCCGGGCAACTGTCTCAGCTCGACCGCGACCTGCCTTTCGTGCTCAGCATCGCGCTCTATGGTCTCGGCGGGTTGTTGACTCTGCTGAGCAGCCGCCTGCCACGGTCGCAGCCTGCGCGATTGGGCGAGGTCTCCTGACCGAGGTCTTTGGCGGAGGCGGCGGATGAAAACGTAGCGCAAGATGGCATCTTGCGCCACGCCCCGGCGATTGTCGGGACAGTTGTTCATGCTGCGGCCGGCGCCACGACGCGTGAAAAACAGGCGGGCTGGATTCGAGGCTTCAGCCGGTTTCTGCCGCCGACCACCAAACCGGGTAAAGCCTCGAGACCAGAGCGGCGGGCAGTCTTCAGAACCGCATGGGAGGTATCAGCACATGACGCCCAACTCCACTCTGACCGCGATTCCGGGCATCCAGGTCGGCCACGCCACCGACCCAGTCGGTTTGACCGGCTGCACGGTTGTGTTGTGCGAAAAGGGCGCGGTGGCCGGTGTTGATCAGCGCGGCGGCGCGCCAGGCACGCGGGAGACGGATCTCCTGCGGCCGCTGCACCTGGTGCAGCAGGTACACGCAGTGCTGCTGGCCGGCGGCAGCGCGTTCGGATTGGCCGCCGCCGATGGCGTGATGCGCTATTTGGAGGAGCGCGGGGCAGGTTTCAAGGCCGGGTCAGCACGCGTGCCCATCGTGCCGGCCGCCATCCTGTTCGATCTGGCCATCGGGGACCCGAAGGCGCGGCCCGATGCCGCCATGGGCTATGCCGCGTGCCAGGCGGCCACCGCCGGCCCGGTCGTCGAGGGCAACGTCGGCGCGGGGACCGGCTGCAGTGCAGGCAAGGCGCTCGGCGCGAGTCGTGCGACCAAGACCGGCATCGGCAGTGCGGCCGTGGAGCTGGGTGGAGGTCTGATCGTCGCCGCGCTGGTCGCGGTCAATCCATTCGGCGACGTGGTGGACGAGCGCGGGCAGATCATTGCGGGCGCACGGCCGTTGCGCGGGGCCGGCTATGCCGACACGCTGGCGGTGCTGCGGAGCCCGATCGGCCGGGTGGCGCTGCGCGTGGCTGGCGCGACCGTCATCGGCGTCGTGGCGACCAACGCCCGGCTCGACAAAGAGCAGGCGAACAAGGCGGCCCAAATGGCGCACGATGGCCTGGGCCGCGCCATTCGCCCCGCGCACACCATGTTCGACGGTGATACGCTGTTTGCTCTCGCGACCGGCCGGGTGCGCGCCAGCGTCACGCTGGTCGGCGCGTTCGCAGCCGAGGTTGTGGCGCAAGCCATCGTGCGCGCTGCGCGCTCGGCCGCATCCGCAGGCGGGTTGCCTGGTGGGGCTGAGAGATAGAGATAGAGATAGAGATAGAGATAGAGATAGAGAGCGAGGGTGGTTGATTTTTGCGGTGAGGTGTGTTAGCATTTGTCACGAGGGGATGTGGTGCGATGATAAGAGCATGGTCTCGGAATCCATGAATGAGGCGCACATGAGCGTTGCCCAGGCGTTAAAAATCCTTTACCTTTCGGCCGAGGTTGTGCCCTTTGCCAAGACCGGCGGGCTGGCGGATGTCGCGGGCGCGCTGCCCAAAGCGATTCGCAGCCTGGGCCACGATATTCGCATGGCCATGCCGCGCTACGGCCGCGTGGACGCCGAGAAGTTCGGCCTCAAGCGGCTGATCGAGGCGGTCGCCGTGCCCATGGACGAGCGGACCGAGTCCGCGGCGATCTGGGCTGCCAGCATCGGCGCGGGCGCGGGGCAGACGACCGTCTATTTCATCGAGAGCCCGCGGCACTTCGATCGCCAGGGCATCTATATGTATCCTGATGACGCCGAGCGGTTCATCTTCTTCTCGCGCGCCGCGCTGGAGATGTGCCGGGCATTGGATTGGCAGCCCGATGTGATCCACTGCAACGAGTGGCACACCGCGCTGATCCCGAACTGGCTGAAGACCGTCTACCGGGATGACCCGTTCTTCAGCGCCACAGCCACGCTTTACACCGCACACAGCCTGGAATACCAGGGCATCTTCGGCTATCGCGTGCTGGAGATCGCTGGCCTGGCCGATATGGGGTTCATCGCGCATCCCGACGTCGCGCCCGACCTGAACCAGGTCGTGGACATGATGGCGCGCGGCCTGCTCTTTGCCGACATCATCAATACGGTCAGCGAGACGCATGCGCGCGAGATCCTCACGCCGGAGTTTGGCCAGCGGCTCGATCCGATCCTGCGCGACCGTCGCGACCGGCTGTTTGGGATCCTCAACGGGATTGACACCGAGCTCTACAATCCCGCAACCGACCCCCACCTCGTCGCGGCGTTCGATCTGAACAATCTGGAGCGCCGGCCGGCGAACAAGCACGCGTTGCAGCGAGAGGCCGCCCTGCCCGACCGTCCCGAGACGCCCCTCATCGGCGTGGTCTCGCGGCTCACCGATCAGAAGGGACTCGATCTGATCAGCGCCATCGCCGATCCACTGCTGCAACACCTGGATTGCCAGCTCGTGGTGATGGGCACCGGCGAGGCGCGCTATCACGACGCGCTGAATGCGCTCGCTGCGCGCTATCCGGGCCGGGCGGCCGTCTTTCTGACCTTCAATCGGCCGCTGGAGCAGCGCATCTATGCGGGCAGCGACATCTTCCTGATGCCCTCGAAGGTCGAGCCATCGGGCCTCAACCAGATGGTCGCGATGCGCTACGGGTGCGTGCCGGTGGTCCATGCGGTGGGCGGGCTGGCCGACAGCGTCAGCGACTTTCTCCCGGAGACCGGCGAGGGCGATGGCTTTCGCTTCCTCCAGCACGACCCGATGGCGCTCTATACCGCGGTCGTGCGCGCGGTCGAGACCTATCGCCACCGCGACGTCTGGCGTCAGTTGGTGCGCAGGTGCATGAGCGCCGATTTCTCGTGGACGCGCTCGGCCGAGAAATACGTTGACCTCTACTTCCGCGCCCTGGCCGTGCGGCGGCAGGCGGCGCGCAGTTTGGATGATTACGCGGTGATAAAACGAAGAATATAACACGACTGACAGAAAGAGCGAAACATGCGAATTTTCTACATTGACGAAAGTGGGACAGGGCTCAAGGATCGAGCCCCCCCTTTTTTCATATTGGCGGCGATAGGTATTAAAGCCACAGATGCTCCGAGTGTTGATAGCGCAACGGCAGCACTCAAACGGCATTTGGTACGTGGGCAAAATCAGAGGACTTCGAGATCAAGGGGCGTGATATCCAACGGGGAGAGAAGCTTTTCAGCAGTCAGCGGTGGGAACAGCGTACAGAAGCCATGCGAGCGGTCGCCAGATTGATTATGGAATCGCCCTGTCGGGCCTTTGTTGTGGTGGTTGACAAGCGTGACTTGCCGGAATACGTAGCCACCGATACCGATCTGTACCGGATCGCCTTCTGGCTGCTGCTAGACATACTGGAGGCTGAACTCGTAGCGCTTCATGACGATGGTTTGCTGATGGCTGATATGCGTTCCGATTTGCACTCCAGTGTTCAAGACCGCCGCCTGATAGATGCTTTCCAGGACTGGGTCGCCTCTCGGGCGGGACAGACACACTTTGTCCAGGTGCCTTGGTTCGGCTTCTCTGCTTTTTATGCTGGACTACAACTGGCGGACTTCGTTGCATATTTGACAGACGTCGCCTCGGGGGCGGGAGAGGCAAACACAAGACAACAGGAACTTCACGACGCGTTCGCGTTGCTACAATCCAAGGTCAGAATTGTGCGTATCCCTTGAAAAAGGTGAGCCCCTGACACGAGGTCAGGGGCTCAGGTCATCCTGGCAGGCGCACACATTTCAGAGTGCTATAGATCCCCGTACAGTCCAGGGCACCTCACTAATCAGGATAATAGCACATAATCCTGATGGTGTCAAGAGGCATTTTGCTGCGGGATGGTACCAAGATGAACATGCTAGACTCACATCGCCTTTACTACAGCGACCCTTATCTCCGCGTCTTCACCGCCCGCGTGATCGCCAGCCGGACGGTGGAGGGCAAACCGGCCGTGGCGCTTGATCGCACGGCGTTCTATCCGACCGGCGGCGGGCAACCAAACGACACGGGGACGTTGAACGGCGTTCCGATCGTGGACGTCGTCGCCGATGACGGCCTGATCTGGCACGTGCTGGCATCTGACGTGCCCAGCGTTGACGTGCCAGGCACTTCGGAAAGTGCCTGGCACGTGGGCGACGAAGTCTCTGACGTGCCAGGCGCTTCGGAAAGCGCCTGGCATGTGGGCGACGAAGTCTCTGGCGTGATTGACTGGCCTCGCCGCTTCGACCACATGCAGCAGCACACTGGCCAGCACGTCCTGTCGCAGGCGTTCATCCAGACGTACGACGCGGAGACGGTGGCGTTTCACCTGGGCGCGGCCGCCAGCACCATTGACGTGAGCCGGTCCGATCTGACGCCCGCGATGGTCGCCGCGGTGGAGGTCGCGGCGAACGCGGTTGTGGATGCCGCACGGCCGGTGACGGCCGGCTTCGTGGCCCAGAACGAGCTAGCGAGCATCCCGCTGCGCAAGCCGCCAAAGGCGACAGCGGCGATTCGCGTGGTGCAGGTGGCCGACTTCGATTGGTCCGCCTGCGGCGGCACGCACGTGGCGAACACCGCGCAGATCGGGCTGATCAAGATCATCGCTACCGAGCGCCGCGGGCCAGAGCTGCGCGTTGTCTTTCTGTGCGGCGGTCGCGCTCGCGCCGACTACGGCCGGTTGCAGGCGCTGGCAAGCGGGCTGGCCGCGCGCTTCACCTGCGCCCAGGATGAGACGCCCGAGGCGGTCGAGCGGCTGGCCAATGAGAATCGCACGCTGCGCAAGGATCTCGAGGACCTGGAGGGGCAATGGGTAGAGTCGCGCGCGGCCGCGCTGTGGGCCGAGGCGACCCCGGTCGGTCATGGCCGGTTGATCGCGCAGACTCTCGACGCGCCGTTCGAGCGCGCAAAACGCGTGGCGCAGGCGCTGCGCGGCCGGCCCGGTGCGATCGTCCTGTTGGGCGTCGCGGGCGAACGGCCGCAGCTTGTCTTCACACGGGCTGACGACGTGCCGCTCAACGTCGGCGACCTCTTGCGCACAGCGGTCGCGGCTGGCGGTGGTCGCGGGGGCGGCCGGCCAGACTGGGCGCAGGGGGGCGCGCCGACCGCTGAGGGGTTGGCGCGGGCTCTGGCCGTGGCCGCCGAGCTGGCCGTCATGAACCGGTCAGCGGTCTGAGCGGCCGCAGCAGAACGAGGTAAATCATGCGCGAAATCACTCCCGGCATTTTCATCGAAACCGATCATCGCGGGGCCAACTACAGCGGCATCGTGACGGACGTAGGCGTGATCGTCATTGATACGCCCATCGTGCCTAACCAGGCCAGAGCGTTTCGCGATGAGCTGCGCCGCGTCTCCGGCGGCAAGCCGTTCCTGTATCTCATCAATACCGACCATCACCGCGGTCACATCCTGGGCAACCAATACTTCCAGCCGACGCCGGTGGTGGCGCACGAGCTCGCGTGGAAGCACATGAAGGGCTACGGCGACAACTTCAAGCAACGCGTGGTGGACTCCTTCAAGAAGGAGCCGGAGGTTCAGGCCCAACTGACCGACATCCAGATCATCGTGCCGAAGGTGACCTTCTCGCATCGGCTGGACATCGTGCGCGGAGGCCGCGATCTGCGTATCATCCGCATCGGCGGCCACACGGCCGCCACGTCGGTCGTCTGGATGCCCGACGAGAAGCTGCTCTTCGTCGGCGATGCGGTCTGGGTGGATCAGCACCCCTACATGGCGCAGGCCAATTCCAAGGAGTGGCTGGACGGGCTGACCTTCATCCGCAAGCTGAAAGCCGATCGGATCGTGCCGGGCCGCGGTCCGGTGTGCGGCCGCGACGCGACCGAGCGCATGTCGGAATACATCCGCTTCATGCGCGCACGGGTGCGGACGAGCTATCGCCAGGGCAAGACCAAGCAAGAAACCACGCCAGTCGTGTTGCGCGAGATCGCCGGTTGGTTTCCCATCTCGCCCGCCATCAAATCCAAGACCGAGTCGCAGATCAAACAGGGCATCGGCCGCATCTGGAACGAGCTGGAAAAGGCCAGCCGCCTGAAGGAAAAGGCCGCGGCCGAGGCTGGCGAGGCGGGGGAGGAAGCGTAGTCCGTAGTGCGTAGTTAGCAAACAGAGGTTGTTCTATGGCTCAAGCAATCCGTGGCGAACGGGTGACGCCCGCCGACGAGCTGCGAGAGCGGCTGACGGCGTCCGAGAAGTTGGTGGTCAATCTGCGCGGCAAGGGCGCCGCGGCGTTGGATCTACTCCGTGATCTGGATTGGATCGCCGAGGTATGGCCGCAATTGGAGGAGGCCGGCCTTGACCTGCGGCCCGAAGAAGGGCGCTGGCAAACGCTGCAAGCTGACGTGCGCAAGCGCGCGGCCGTGCTGCTGGCCGAACTGCGCGCGGTCGGCGGGCTGCCGGCCGCCAGGGCCAAACATCACCCCGACCAGCAGGCCAACTGGTGGTGGTATCTGGCCGAAGAGACGCGCGCCGCGAATGTGCGGCGGCTCGTGCGGTCAGTCGTGACCCTGGCCGCCGTGGTCGCGCTGGGCGCGCTGCTGTTGTTCCTCTTCAACAAACTGTTCCCGGTTGATCCACAGGTCCGGGCCGCCATGGTCAAAATGAACAGCGGCCAGCAGAAGATCGAGCGCGGGGCCGATCTGGCGGACGCGGCGGCCGATTTCCAGGAGGCCGCCAGCCTGACGCCGGATGATCCCGATCCGTGGCTCTGGCTCGGCGCGGTCCAGCAGAAGCTGGGTGATGCGGCCGCCGCGCAGACCAGCTTCGAGAAGGCGCGGGCGCTCGCGGCCAGCGAGCTGGACTTTCATGGCGCGCGCATCCCCGTCTACGCGGCGTTGCAGATGTACGGCGAGGCTGAGGCCGCGGCGAAGGCGGCGCTGGCGATTGATCCCGACAGCCCGCAGGTCCACTACTACCTGGCTGGCGTGTATGAGGCCCAGGGCAAACTCACAGAGGCGATCGCCACATTGCAGCGCGCGTCCGAGCTGGCCGACACCCGCAACCAGGCCGAATTGACGGCCATGGCGCGCTATCGCCTGGCGATCATGATGCAGCAGGCGCAGGTGAAGGCCATCGGGCCGACCGCGACGCCGGTCCGCTGAAGACAGGAGCGCGTGCCATGTCTATCCCCAGGCTCACCGAGACGGTCATCCGTCAGGGCGCGACGTCAGAATCGTACCGCAGGGGCGAGGAATACTATGCCAACGCGGCGGTCGGCGACCTGGCGCTGCGCGGGAACGTGTTAGAAGCTGAAGTCGAAGGCAGTCAGTACCAGCCCTACGCGGTCCGCATCACCTTCGACGCTGGCGGGATCGTCGCCGCCACTTGCTCCTGCCCGTATGGTTGGGGCGGCTGGTGCAAGCACATCGTCGCGGCGCTGCTGGCCTATTTGCACGAGCCGGACCAGGTCGAGGTTCGACCGCCAGTGCAGGAACTGCTGGACGGACTGAGCCGCGATCAGTTGCACGCGCTGGTGGTGTACCTGGCCGAACAGGATCCCAGCCTGGTGGACGTCATCGGGAGCCGCGTGGAGTCGTGGCGCGGTCTGGCGCTGCCTGTGGCGGCCGACGGTTTGCCGGCGGTGGTCCAGCCTTCTGCTTCCCCCGGCCCCAGGCCGTCTGCCGGCCCGGCCGGGGTTCGAGATCGCGCGCAACCGGCTGCCGAGGCCGCCGTGCGCCGGACGTCGGTGGATCCGCTGCCGTTCCGCCGCCAGGTGCAGCGCGCTCTCAGCTCACTCGATCACATGCGATCCTCGGAAGCCTATTGGCACGTCGGCGAGGTGGCAGACAAGGTTCTGGACCTGGTGGATCAGGCGTGGGAGTTCGTCAAGGCTGGCGATGGCCGCAATGCCCTGGTGATCCTGGAAGCGATCACCGATGAGTACGTGGAAGGATGGGTGGACCTGGATGATTCGGACGGCGAAGCGAGTTCTTTGTTTTCGGAGCTGGACAGGCCGTGGACCGAGGCGATTTTAACCGCCGATCTGACCCCAGCCGAGCGCACGCAGTGGCAGAGCAGGCTGGCGGAATGGCAAGCCGAACTCGACAACTACAGCATAGATGAGGTGTTCGCCGCCGCGCGCCTGGCGTGCGAGCTGGGGTGGGACGATCCGCATTTCCAGCGCGCTTCGCGAGGTGAGATCAGCCCGCCGGGCGCTGAGCTGCGCCGGTCGTCGCGCAAGCCGGAGCGCGAAGAGCGTGAGGAGTGGGACGAAGATGAGGAATGGGACGACGGCGAGGAGTGGGACGAGGACGAAGAGGAGGAGTGGGACGAGGATGAAGATGATTGGTCCGATATGGAGATCGAGTTAACTCAGGCGAGGCTGGCGATCCTGGAGCGGCAGGGCCGCATCGAGGAGTATCTCAACCTGGCGTCGGCCAGCGGGCTGCAGGTGTCGTATCTGACCATGTTAGTCAAGCTGGGGCGCACGGAAGAAGCGGTGGAACAGGGGCTGCGTTCGCTGCTCACGGCCGGCGCCGCCTTCGAGCTGGCCAAGGCGCTTCGCGAGCAAGGCGATCTGGCAGCCGCGCTGCGCATCGCTGAGCATGGCCTGACTCTCTCCCCAACTCAGAGCAAGTCGGCCCTGGCGTCGTGGACGAGTGATCTGGCGAGCGGCCTGGGCGACGAGGCGACGGCGCTGCGAACTGCGGTGATTGCGTTCAAGGAGGATCCAACCCTGGCCGCCTATCTGAAGATGCAGGAGCGGGCCGGCGCGACCTGGCCGACGTTGCGAACCGAGATCCTCGAGACCGTGCGCGGGATCACGTCGGCCGGCTCTGAGGCCAAGATCGAGATCTTCCTGCACGAAGGTCTGCTGGATGACGCCATAGCTGCGGTCGGCGACTACACGCCTTACGGCATTCTCGAACGGCTTGCGGATGCCGCGGTCGAGCACCGCCCAGACTGGGTGATCCAGCTCGCGCGCGGGCAGGCCGACAGGATCATGGATGCGGGCAAGGCCGATCGCTACGAGTATGCCGTGCGCTGGCTGGGTCGCGCTCGCGCCGCGTATCGCGCAGCCGGTCGCGAGGCGGAATGGCGCGCCTGCCTGACCGCGATCCGGACGCGGCACGGCCGCAAGTACAAGCTGATGGCTCTGCTAGATCGGTTGGGGAAATGAAACCCACCAAGCGCCCGGCACTTCCGAAGCGCCGGCGCTTGGTGGGTGATTTTCAGGTCAGCGACAGAATCGCGGGCGCGATGTCGGTCAGATCGCGCAGGCGGCCGGCGAACGGCCGCCGCGCTGCGGCCGCGCCGATCACCAGCGCGGGCACGGGGGCCGGCGTGTGGTTGCGCGTGCTCAAATCCTCCATGTTGCCGTGATCCGATGTGATGACGATCAGGCCCGCCTCGTCGTCCCAGCTCGCCAACAGCCCGCCCAACACCTGGTCGAACGTCGCCAGCAGCCGGCAAGACCCCTCCATGTCGCGATAGTGCCCCGCGTAGTCGCTCAGCCAATACTCGAAGAAGGAGAAGTCGAGGCCGGCGCCCAGGGCTGCCAGCCGTGCGCCGGCCTCGACTGCGGCCAGCACCGGCGTGTCTGGCAGGCGCAGTCGCTCGCGCCAGCCCTGGGCGGTGAAGTCGGCCGCCAGCGCCTCTCCCGCGTGCAGATCGGCTGTGGTTTTTAACGGAATGCCCGCGCTGACAACCGCCAGTGGGATGGCCGAATAGAGCCGCCGGCCAGATTCGATCGCCTCGAAGTAGGCCTGTGGATAGGCGTTCAGCAGCGCAGCCTTGCGGCCGGCATAGGTGAAGGCGCGGAACAGGTTGCCGTTGTGCAGGTAAGCCCTTACCGCGGCGTTCGGCTTGGGGCCGTAGTGATAGCCCAGCTCCGCGGGCACATTGCGGCCCGTCAGCAGCGCTGCCTGGCCCGTGGCCGATTGCGGCAGCCCCGCGACCCCCAGGCACGCGTCCAGCGCGACCAGCGTTGCGCGGGCGGTCTCCAGCGGCTGCCGGCCGTGCACAGCGGTGACCGCTTCGGCCACCAGCCTGCGGCCGTCCAGCAGCGCGGTCAGGTTCGGCATCTCGGCGCGGGCCAGGGGGTTGCGATCCGGGTCATTGGCGCCCAGTCCGACGCCGTCGAGAAAGAGCAAAAGCAGCCGCATTGTCACCTGATTACGGGAGGGCAGGCCGCCAGCCGGGCCGTGCGCGATTCGCTGGCCAGCGGCTTTTGCGCGTCGCCGTGTACGCTCACGGTGTAGTTCAGGGCTGCGGGTTGGCCCGCGTACTTGAACGGCCCGATCTCCGCGACGAAGGTCTGGGTCTCGATCTGTCTCATGATAGCTGTCTGCTCCCGCACACCCCGCCAGCCATACGTCACCGTGACCTGCTTGATCCCCGCTGGCGGTTGCACTCTGGCCGTGATCTGCAGCGTCTGCGCGCCCGCGCAGGCGCCGCTCACCACCTCGTCGGTGTTCGCGGTCACGGTCAAAATGATGCGCTGCTGCGCGGGCGCTGCAGCCAGCAGCGCACCGTCCGCGATCACGCCGCTCGTCAAGTCGTCAATCGGCGGGAATCGCTCGCCTGCGATCTGCCGCGTGGCCGGCTGAGGGGGCTGGGGCGGTTGCCCGCGGAAGACCCATGCCTGTTGTCCGGCCTGGACCACGATCCGCTCTCCCTGCGCGACGATCTCGACCGACCCCTCCTTGACGATCACCCACAGCACCCCGCGAGCGCGGTCCAGGTGCACAAAGAAGGCCGTGCTGAGGGTCGTGATGACGGCCCATTCGGTGTTGACGATCGTCTTCTTGCTGACGCGATTGTAGATCGTGCCCTGCTCGAAGTCTACGATGCACACCGCCGCGCTCTCGCCGGGCAGCCCCTGCACCTGGAGCCCGCTGTTACGGAAGATCTGCAACAGGCAGCCGCCCAGGTCGAGCCGGGCGTAGCCGGAGCTGCTGACGTTGACCCCATCCCCCTCGTACATCTTCACATGGGCGCCCGCGGCCACGGGCGCTGCGCTGGAGGTGCGGCCGTCGAGCCGTTCGACATCGCTCGTCACCGCGCTCAGGTCTGCCGAGACCTTGCCCGGCGCGATCTGCGGCAGCACGAAGATGATGAAGGCTGCGATCAGCAGGATGACCAGGATGACAACGACGGCGATTCCCAGGCATCTCATGACGTTTCTCTCCCTTCCGCGGCCGACGCCGCATCGCTGAGGACCCACGCGGCCGCCAGCCATCCTCCGAAGATCAGCCCGCCGAAACCCCACCGCACAACCTCGGCCCAGCGGGCCTGAAGCGCGCCCCATGCCAGCGCATCGGGGATGCGCGGCAGCGCAAAGCTGAGCGCGCCGACCGCGGCGACCATCAGCATCGGCATGAGGCGCCGCTGCAACACCTCGGCCAGCCACGGCGCGCTCCAGGGAGCATCGCGGCCAGCGGGGAGCCCCGCGGCCGGCACGAAGGCCAGCGCCAATCCCAGGCAGGCGCCCGCCGCGATCCCGGGCGTCGCCCAAATCAGGAAGCTCCGGCCGATGCCCAGGAACCAGTTGGGCAAAGCCAAACCCAACCCCAACAGCACGCCGCCCAGGACGCCGCCGGCCGCGGTCGCCAACCGGCCCTGGTAGCGGGTCACCGCGGCCGCCAGCCGCGGCATGAACCCCAGGCTGATCCCGGCCAGCGCGCCCGGCAGCAGATTGTACGACAGCACGGCCGGGCCATACGGATTGAGCGGCCGGATGCCGGCGATCAACGACAGGTAGGCCAGCGCCAGCCCGAGCGCGCCGCTCAACCCGACCGCGATCGCCTGGCGGCGCATCGCCTGGCCTTGCCGCGCCAGCCGCCGACGGGCCAGGTGATACCGGCGTCGGGCCTCGTCTGCCGCTGTCAGGCGCGGCCACGCGCGGTCGTCGTGTGGATGTGCATCGGCCAGGCAGGCGAGCGCGTCGAGTGTCTGCCCACGGCCGCGCGGCCCGTCCGCATCCAGCGCGTGCAGCAGGTTGCCCGCCGCGTCCGGCAGGCCAGCCAGCGCGAGCTTGGCTGCCTCCATCACCGCGGGATCGGCGTCGCGCAACGTTGCGATTAGCGCAGCTATCGCCTCGCGTCGGCAGGCGGCCGCTGCGGCCGGGCCGGCATCCTGGACCGTCTGCGCCAGCCGGCCGAGGGCTGTGGCCGCGGCCGAGCGCAACGCGCCAGCGGTCGTGGCGGCGCGCAGCGTCGCGATCAGCCCTCCAGCGCCGGTCGGATGGCCCAACGCGCCAAGCGATTCGGCCGCGCGCACCCGCACGGCCAGCGCCTCGCGCTCGTTCGCCAGCAAGCGCGCCAGCTCGGACTGCTTCTTGTCCAGCACTTCGGGGCTGTCGGCCGGCGCGCGGACTCCCAGCTTGGCGGCCGCTGCGATGCGGTTCTCGACGTTCGGGCTGTAGATGTCGCGCAACAGCGGCGCGGGCAGCCGTGGCCGGATCGGCCGGAACTCGAAGTCGCCGCCCCGGCCCGAGCCCCGCAGCGGCCCGCCCACGGGGGTCTGCTCTTCCCCGCGCTCGCAGCCGCGCGCGCGACTGCGCCAGGGAGTCTCCGCCTTGACGTAGGCGATCAGCTCGTCGGCTGTGATCATGTCGTCGGGGCGTTGGCCGCTGTCGGCGAAGCCGTCCAGCCCATCGAGCAGCGCACGGGTGAAGATCGAGTGCTCGGCCGCGCCGCCCAACACGGGCTGGCCCCCGCCGCCGTCGAGCACCGGCTGGCCCGCTGTGCCCGCCACCAGCGCCATAACCACCTGGCCCAGCGGCCCGCCGCCGGGCACGTTCTCGAACGTCGTGCCCGCATAGCAGGCATCGAAGATCAGAAAGACGCGGCGCGGCGGCAGGCGTTTCACCCGCTCGATGATCTCCGCCTCGCGCAGCCATGTCGCCGGCTCCGAGTTGGCGTCGCCGGGCAGCAGACACCCGATCGGCGCGCTGTCGCCGGCCGCCGGGTCCAGGTTCGCGCCGTGACCTGCGAAGAAGATCAGCACGTTGTCCGTGGGTTGCGTGGTCCTTTGCCAGGCGTCGAGGACGCCGCGCACCTCGCCGGCCGTAGCCTGTTCGTTCAGCAGCGTCGTGACCTGGAAGCCGAAGTCGTCGGCCAGCCTCTGCGCCACCGTCGCGGCGTCGCTGACGGCATGGGAGAGGGTGGACAGCGGCGGAGGATAGCGGTTGACGCCAATCACCAGCGCCAGGCGCTGGCCCGGCCCTGGTTCTGCGGGCCGGCCAGTGTGCACGCGTCGCGTGTCGCGGGTGAGCGGATCGGCCATCGCATCAGGCCTGCAGGAAGAATGACCGCTCGACCGTGGTCCAGTCATCGCCGGCCGCCAGGCTGACGCGCTGTATGTCGCGCGTGCCGCGGCCGGTCAAGGCCAGGGCCAGGAGCCGGTCGAGCGGCGAGCCCCCGTCTGCAGCGCCGGCCGCGGCCACCCTGCGATAGCCTGTTTGCAGCAGCGAGCTCAGATCGGTGGGCTGCGTGGCGGCGAACAGCTTGAATGTTTCATCGCCGCCCGCGGCCGGCCGATCGGAGGGATCGGCCGCATAGGGGAAGCCGGCGGGCAATGCGAGCTCCAACTCGTCCCCCTCCCGCACGCCGACGTAGAGTGTCCGGCCAGGCGCCAACGCCTGGCCCGCGCCCTCGATGGGATAGAGCAGGTCGATGGCGCCGGTCAGCCCGAAGTCCAACACACTGACGTAGAGGGGAGCGGTGTGGCGATTGACGATCCTGACCGCGATCCGCTCGGCCGGCCGATAGATGACCCGGCCGCCCGCGCTGTCCGGCTCCGCGGCGATCCAGTCGCCGGCCGGGCCGCGACGCAGCAGGGTGAACTCCACCTTGCCGGCCAGCGCGCTGTTGGGGTTCGGATTGCGCAGCGCCAGCGTGCGGCGAAAGCGCGCTGCGCGTTCCAGGTTGCGGCACAACAGGCCCGCCACCCCCGGCTCGCTGGCCGCGTGCACGGGCATGGCCAGGCGTCCGTCGCGGCCCACGATCGCCCAGACCGCCTCGGCCAGGGCGCCGAGCTGCGGCGCGGGATCGCCCTGGCGGATGGCGCTGCGGGGCGGGACGATGCGCGCTGCCAGGTCGGCGTTCTCGCCCGCGACCGCGGGCCGCAGCAGCGTGGAAGCAGCGATCCGGCCGGACAGCTCATCCGCGGCCTGGCGATAGGCCGGCGGCGACTGCACCTCCACGACCAGCCGCATCTCGCCATACGCGTGAGCTTCTTCGACCGCCCGGCTGCCCGCGCCGATCGCTGCCGGCTGCGCTTCGTGTACGATGCGCGCCTGGGAGGCGACCGCCTGCATTCCTTCGATCTCCACCACGCCAAGCCTGGTCGCCTCTGTCGCCTCTTTGCTGCCTGGGAGATAGATGCCCCAGCGCGAGCCGATGCTGACGCCGTGCGCCGCGCCCGCGGCCAGTGTGACCTGATCGCCCACGCGCTGGCGCACCGGCACGAAGCGCATGGGTGCGATCTCCTTCACGCCGAACAGCGACCGATCGCGCGCGCCCTCCAACTGGGGGTGCTGCCGGGGATAGGCTGCAGTGACCTGGACGCTCGCGGCCTCGAACACGTCGCGATAGGTTGTCGCGGGTCTCGCCGCGGCCAACTCCAGGCCCAGGAAGAAGGTCAGCGCGCCGTGCTTGACCCCGCTCGCCTGGTGCTCGTAGGAGGATTCATCGTCGCGGCAGCCTGCGATGAGCGCATAGCGGTCGCCCAGCGGCCGCCAGCCGCTGGGCCCCAGGTCGCGCGTTTTGTTCGGCAGCGGCGTTCCCCCGATCGGGGAGGGCGGCAGCTCGCTGATCGGCCGGCGATCCGCCTCGACCCAGCGGCCGCGGCTCCCGAACAGATCGCGCGTGAGGGTGCCCGAATGGCAGCAGTCCAGAATCAGGGTGACGTAGGGCGTCCTGGCGGTCAGGCGGAGCAGCCGCTGGTAGATCTCGTCGTCGCTGATGTCGCGATTGGGGTTGGTCTGGCGACCGCTGTCGTGCGGCACGATGGTATCGTCCATGCCATCCGGCTCATCCCCCTCGCGGTCGGTCATCTGTGAGCCGTGCCCGCTGTAGTGAACCACGACGATGTCATCTGCGCCTGTGCGATCCACCAGCCGATCTAGCTCGGCCAGGATCGCCGCACGCGTCGCGGCCTCGTCGCGCAGCATGGTCAGGTTGGCGGCGGGAAAGTCGAAACCATGTTCCAGGATGTGCGCCATCAGGTCGGCGTCATTGACGCAGCCTTCGAGCGGCGGGATTTCGGGGAACAGATATTCGTCAATGCCGATGAGCAGGCCGCGCCTGGCGGCGGTTGTGGTTTCAGACATGGTTTTCTCCTGATGACGAGCGACTGCTCCAGAGTATAGTAGCATCGCGGCGATCTGTCAATCGGGTTTCGCGCCGCGCGGGCCGGGTTTGGGGTTTGACAACGGGGGTTCGGGGTGCTATGCTCTGGTCAGGAGGATCACCCACCTATGCTCACCTCACGCGAACGTGTTCACCTGGCCCTCGCCCATCGCGAAGCCGACCGCGTGCCGGTGGATTTCGGCGGCAGCGCGGTCACCGGAATGCAGGTCAGCACGGTCTATTGGCTGCGCCAGGCGTTGGGCCTCGACCCGGCCGGCGCGCCGGTCAAGGTGATCGAGCCGTACCAGATGCTCGGCGAGATCGCGGCCGATCTGATGGACATCCTCGGCATTGACGTAGTGGGTCTGACGGGGCCGCGCACCCTCTTTGGCTTCGAGAACGTGGGTTGGAAGCCATGGACTCTGTTCGACGGCACGCCGGTGCTGGTACCGGCCGCCTTCAATACCGAGCCAGAGCCGAACGGCGACATCCTGATGTATCCGGAGGGGGACAAATCCGCGCCGCCAAGCGGCCGGATGCCGCATGGCGGCTGGTACTTCGACACGATCATCCGCCAGGAGCCGATTGACGAGAGCCGTCTGCCCGTCGAAGACAACCTGGAGGAGTTCGGCCCCATCTCCGACGCGGACCTGGAGCACTTCCGGGCGGAGGCCGACCGGCTCTACACGCAGACAGACAAGGCGATCCTGGCCAACTTCGGCGGTACCGGTTTCGGCGACATCGCGCTGGTGCCCGCGCCCTGGCTCAAGCGGCCCAAAGGCATCCGTGATGTGGCCGAGTGGTATATGAGCACCCTGACGCGGCGCGACTACGTCTATCGCATCTTCGAGCGCCAGGCCGAGATCGCGCTGGGCAACCTGGAGAAGCTGTACCGCGTGGTCGGCGATCGGGCGTCGGTGGTCTTCATGTCGGGAACCGATTTCGGGATGCAGACCGGGCCATTCATCTCGCGCAAGACCTACCGCGATCTCTATCAGCCGTTCCATCGGACGCTCAACGATTGGGTGCACCACCATACGCCGTGGAAGACCTTCATCCACACCTGCGGCTCAGTCATTGCGCTGCTGCCCGATTTCATCGAGGCAGGCTTCGATGTGTTGAATCCGGTTCAGTGCTCCGCGGCCGGCATGGATCCTGCGGAGCTCAAGCGGCGCTTTGGCGACCGGCTGACCTTCTGGGGCGGCGGGGTAGACACGCAGGGCACGCTGCCGTTCGGCTCGCCCGACCAGGTGCACCGCGAGGTTCGCGAGCGTCTCCGCATCTTCGGCGCGGGCGGCGGCTATGTCTTCGATGCGATCCACAACGTTCAGGCGCGGGTGCCAGTGGAGAACTTGCTGGCGATGTTCGACGCGCTGCAGGAGTGAAACCCGCCACGTGCCAGGCACGCGGAAGCGCCTGGCACGTGGTGGGCGAATGCAGGCGATTGGAGACTGTTGCAGCTATCGAGCCATGTCAAAGGTCATTCTCATCCATCACGCCGCGCGTCGCGGCCGCCGTCATCCGCCCAGCAGCCTGAGCGGGCTGCGCGACTGCCTGGCGGCCGGCGCACAGTGCATCGAGGTGGACCTCACGCCCCTCGCTGATGGCGACTTCGCGCTGCTGCACGATGCGCGCCTGGAGGCCGCCACGAACGGCGTGGGGCCGGTCGCGGCCGCGACCGCGGAGCAGGTGCAGGCCCTGCGCCACAGGCGCCGCGGCCGGTTGACCGATGAGCCGGTGGGGCTGCTGAGCCAGGTGGTCGAGATCATTGCGGGATACGCAGACCCGCCCGCCAGCCGCCAGCCGGTCGAGCTCCAGCTCGATCTCAAGCCGCACGTTGCATTGACCGACGCGGTGCTGGCGAACCTGGCGTGCCTGGTCGCTCCGGTCAGGGGGCAGGTGCGCGTCAGTAGCGTGGATGATCGCGCGTTGCGCCGGTTGGCCGCGCTCGATCCCGCGCTGCCGCTTGGGTTCGACCCCATGCGCTACCTGGATGTGGATCTCGCGCGCAAGCCTGGGGCCGTGGAGTCGCCCGCCTGCGTCGGAGACTACGGCTATCGAGATGACCATCCCCTGGCTGCGGATCAGTGGGGTCGGCCGGCCGACTACCTGGCGCTACGCGCGGATGGCTTATGGAAGCAGATGCCTGCGGCGGTCTGGTATGTGCGAGGTCTGCTGTTGGCGCGCATGTTGGCCGATGGCTTCGATTGGATCGCGTTCCTCCACAGCCGCGGCGCGCAGGCGGCTGCGTGGACCCTCGACCCCGATCAACCCCACCAACTGCACCTGGCGCGGCTGTTGGTCGCGGCCGGGGTGGATCGCATCACCACCAACGATGCGCCCGCGATGGCCGTGGCGCTGGCCTGAAAATGCCGACCGACGACGTCACAGTGGGCACGGTCAGGAGACCGGCCCGAGCAGCAAAGCCTCACGCAAAGGCGCAAAGGGCGCAAAGGACCGTTGGGTTCTTCGGATCGTTTCTGTCCGCCACTCGCAATCTGCGGTTTGCATTCCGTTCACCGCAGCCCCGCATCGCGCCGCGCGGCGAAGCCGCGGACGTCGGCCCGGCGCAACAGCGTGATGGCGACGAGCAGGCCGGCTGCTTCGATGAAGAACACCGCGGCGTAGGCGAGCGAGTGCTGGCCGGTCAGCGCCAGCGCCACGTCGCGTAGAACGCCCCCCGCGGCGATGCCGGCCCCGCGACTCGTCAGTTGAACCATCGTCCACAGCGCCATGTAGACCCCGGCCTTCTCTTCGCTGCTCATCGCCATCAACAGGCTCACGCCGCCCACGGTGAAGATGCCAAACCCCAACCCGAAGATGACCAGTACGGGCCTGACCCACAACAGCCAGCCCAGGGCCGAGGCCAGGCCGAGCAGCAGCAGCGCGGCACTCAACAGCGCCAGGCCCAGGCCGGCTGTCTGGTCTTGCTGTTCGGGCCGGCGTCTGCGAGTGGCCAGGTATGCGCCGACCATGCTGACCAGCACACCCGCGCCCCAGTACGCGTTGAACAGGGTCGTCTCGCCAACCGGCAGCCCGAAAACCTCGCCGCCGAATGGCTCGAGCAGCGCGTCCTGCATGAACGCAAAGAAGGCCGACGCGCTCAAGAAAGCCGCGTAGCGCCGCGTGTGCGCATCGCGCCAGATGGCGTTGAGGGCCGGCCGGAACGCGGCCAGCGCGGGGGAGGCGGCTGGCGCCGCTGCGGCCGCCAGCGACCGCTCCTCGCCCCACACTGCGAAAACCCAGAACACTGCTGCGCCGGCCAGCCCCACCCAGGCCAGCCGCCAGAAAAGCGCCGGGTTGTAGGTCGGCATCAGCCACGCGTAAGCGGCCGGGAGGAACGCAAAGCTGAGGATCAGCACAAATTGGACGATGCTGACGGCCTGCCCGCGGCGCGCGTAGGGCGCGCTGTCGTGAACTAGCGCCAGGAACGGCGCGCCCGAGATCAGCGTCCCGATGCCATAGGCCACGAACGACAGCGCAGCCAATCCCCAGCCCAGGCTCGAGCGCAGGTCCACGGCGATGGCTGCGACTGCGGCCGGCAAGAGGGGCAGCGAGAGCAGCATCAACAGCCGGCCCAGCCAGATGTAGGCCACGCGGCGGCTGCCGAAGAGCGGCTGGGTGTCCGATCGGTGGCCGATCCACAAGGTGAGGGGCGCCAGCAGATAGCGCAGCGCGGTCAGCAGGCCGATGGGCCAGGCCGCAGCCCCCAGGTCCGCGATCAAGATGCGGTTCCACACCGCGGAGGTCAAGAGATCGGTCAGCGCAGAGCCGATGTGGAAGGTTCCCAGCTTGAGCGAACGCAGCACGCTGAAGTGGGGCGCGGTCGCTCTTCTGGCTTCTGGGATTTGAGCATCACTCATGGCCGCGCCAGCTCCGCCAGTGCGATCCATTCGCCGGGTTGGCCCGCCACTGTCGCTCCGCCGACAGCCACGCCGCCAGAGGTGAGCGCGGCCAGCGCCGCGGCGATCTCGCGCTCGGGCCAGCGGAAGAGCAGCGCCGCGTCGCGGGCCTGCACCGCGCCGATCGAGCGCAGATAGAGCTCGACCAGCCGGCGCCGCGCATCGGCCTGGCGGATAGGCCGGCTGCGTTCGACCAGGTCGGGGTAGTGGCGATGGACGCATTCGTAGATGAACGCATACTTCCACGCGCCGGCCTGCGCGATCCCCACCGGCAGAATCTTGAAGTCGGCCTGCAGCGTTTCTACAGCGCGGTTGAATGCCGCATCGCTTTGCTTGCTGGTCAGCCGTGCAGCCTTGCGCAGGTTGACGGTGTCGAGCGGGCCCCCGGTCAGCAGCGCCTCGTAGACCGTCTTGGCCTCGAACGTTAGCCGTCCCTCCCGGTATTGCAGCAGGTAATCCGCCTCCGGCTCGCCGTAGTTTTCGGAGAGCGCATAGAAGCAGGGGAGGACGTCGAGCGCGATGAAGGTCGCGCGGCGGCGCAGCACCTTGGCGTAGTGCCAGACGCGCGCGGGGAGCAGCTCGTCCTTCCAGCCCCAGGTGACGTGTCCAGGGTCGTCGTGCGCGTCGGCCACCGGCCGATCGCCCGCGACCGCGGTCCACAGGCTGGGCAGCGTGGCCTCTTTGATGGGCCAGAAATAGATGAAGCCGCGTTCATTTACATAAGCTACGGCCTCGTCGCGGCGAGTGATGCGCCGGCCGGGCCCGGTGCGGTAGGTCTCGGCGCGGTATTTCGTGATGCGGTCAAGAGTGAGTGATGGCAAGGATGCGCTCCTGCAACTGGCTGTCGCCGCATTCTAGCCCGCATGGGCGAAGTTGGCAAGTAGGGCATCGCGGGGCATTGCCGCCGCCGCGTTCTCGTGGTACAATGGCGCTGTGCTGCGAAGTCAACCAGATGTTCTCATGGAAGTTGTGGAGTGAGGCCTATGGAAAACGCTGTCAAACTCTGGGAGCGGCCGCTGGCCGCAGAAACCTATATGATCGTTGGTTGGGAACAGTGGGCCGATGCCGGCTCCATCTCATCGGGTCTGCCAGGCTACCTGGTGCAGAAGACCGGCGCGCACCGGATCGGTGAGATGTCGCCGGCCGGGTTCTATCTCTTCCAGGCGCCCGGCACACACCATTACCTGCGACCGCAAGTCAAGCTCGAGGCCGGCTACCGCCGGGAGATGGACGCCAAGAAGAACGAGTTCTTCTTGGCCGGTGATGCCGCAAAGGGCCTGGTGATCTTCCGGGGCGAAGAGCCGCACCTGGATGTAGATCGCTACTGCGATGCGATCTTGGACGTGGCGCAGGAGCTGCGCGTGCGCCGGGTGGCCGCCCTGGGCGGCGTGTACGGCTCGATGCCCTACGACAAAGATCGCGAGGTTTCGTGCATCTACAGCCTGCCCTGGATGAAGCCAGGGCTTGAGAAGTATGCGGTGCGCTTTTCTGACTATGAGGGCGGCGTGACGATCGGCACCTACCTGGCTCACCGCGCTGAGCCGCGCAACGTCGAGGTCGTCGTCTTCTACGGGTTCGTGCCCGCGTATGACTTCTCGCAGACCGTGGGCGAGGCCCAGGGGCTGCGCATCGAGAACGACTACCGGGCCTGGTACGAGCTGCTGCGCCGGCTGGATCATATGTTCAACCTGGGCATCGGGCTGTCCGATCTGCGCCGGCAGAGCGAGGAGGTTACCTCCTCAATGGATGCCAAGATCGCGGAGTTGAGCCGCACGATGCCGAAGCTCAGGATCAAGGACTACCTGGCGAAGATCGGCAAGGAGTTCACCGAGACCCCCTTCCTGCCGCTGGATGACGTGTGGGAACGCGAGCTGAAGGACCTTTTTGCGGACCAGGAGAAATAGCGCGGTATGGATCCGCAACAGATGCGCGGCCAGCAGACCGCGTCGCAGTTTCGCCGCGGCCTGCTGGCTGTGCTGCCGTTGGCGCCGGGCGTGATCGTCTTCGGCCTGCTCTACGGCGTGATGGCCCGCCAGTCTGGGTTTGCGCCGTGGGAGGCGCTGGCGATGTCGCTCATGGTGCACGCCGGCTCCGCGCAGTTCACCGTCCTGGGGATGTGGGGATCGGCCGGCGCGCTCTCTATCATCCTCACCACCCTCATCATCAACCTGCGCCATCTGCTGATGGGCGCTTCGGTGGCGCCCCATCTGGCCGGGCTGCCGCTGCGCTGGAAGGCGCTGGTGGCGCTTTGGATGTCCGATGAGTCGTATGCTCTGGCCATCGCCGCGTTTGGCCGGGGCGACGGCGGCCCGCTCTACTTTTTCGGCGCCAATCTGGGCATCTTCCTGATCTGGCCGGCCAGTGGTCTTGCAGGCGCATGGCTGGGATCTGCCATCCCCGACCCCGGCAGATACGGCCTCGATCTGATCTTTCCGCTCGCGTTCCTCGGCCTGCTGATGGGTTTCCTGAAGGACCGGCCGGGGACGGCGACCGCGCTGGCTGCGGCCGGCCTGGCGCTGTTGACCGCGGCCTGGCTGCCCGGCAAGTGGTATGTGATCGTGGCGGGGCTGCTGGGGAGCGGGGTGGGGCTGCTGCTGGAAGGGGCGCCCAGGTCCCAGCCCGCGGCCGGTCAGGCGACGAGAAAAGACGATGGATAAACTGCTCGTCTTCTTGGGGATGGCTGCCGTGACCTTCTTCACCCGCTTTGCCATGATCGCCGCACTCGGCTATGAACTGCCGTCTCTTGTGCGGCGCTGGCTGCGCTACGTGCCGCCGGCCGTGTTGGCCGCGCTGATCGCGCCGGCTGCGCTCGCGCCGCAGGGATCGCTCGAGTGGGGCGCGAGCGCG
>Ga0194126_10002139_pt1 | contig 32366 bp, 27 predicted proteins | sample TA2KigC150mmetaG_FD_148641 | JGI IMG/M metagenome (GOLD analysis project Ga0194126, IMG submission 148641) | Freshwater microbial communities from Lake Tanganyika, Tanzania - TA2015035 Kigoma Deep Cast 150m | ecosystem: Environmental > Aquatic > Freshwater > Lake | place: Tanzania: Lake... | reverse complement strand
CTCCTATGACTTCGATAAAGTGATTCCCATGATGCTGGGACACTATTTCCCGACCGGTGTTCTCGGGCTTGGACTTACCGCGCTGATGGCTTCTTTCATGTCGGGCATGGCAGGCAATGTAACGGCGTTCAATACGGTTTGGACTTATGACATCTATCAAAGTTATATCCGGCCTGGACAATCTGATAAGCATTACTTACGGGTGGGACATTTGGCCACGATCTTTGGGATTATTTTGAGCATTGGCGCAGCCTATGTGGCCAGGCTCTTTAACAATGTGATGGACTTTCTCCAACTGATCTTCGCTTTCATCAACGCCCCGTTGCTTGCAACCTTCCTGCTGGGGATGTTCTGGAAACGCACCACCGGACATGGCGCATTCTACGGGTTGCTATCCGGCACCATAGCTGCAGCCCTGCATCACGGGTTCACCTCATCGGTGGGAGCAACCTCCCTGATCAAGGGTGGATGGCTTGGCGACCTCGTCCACATCTATCCAAGCGAGATGGCGCAGAATTTCTGGACCGCCATTTTTGTCTGGAGCGCCTGCTTTGTCATGACCATCATCATCTCCCTGTCAACAAAGCGAAACAAAAGTGATGATGAACTGCGAGGACTTGTCTATTCCCTTACCGAGAGACCCGGGGAAGTGGGGGTGAAATGGTTTTCCAAACCTGCAGTATTGGCTGTGATCATTTTGTTAATAGCAATCATATTAAATATATTTTTCTGGTAAAATGAAAACAACATCATTTTTGGCTTTTCTATGGATTATCTCAAGTTTGTGCCTTGCACAATCCGATCTCCTTTTTCTCCGACAACAGCCTACGCCTGTTAACCCCATTGATCTTGAATTTAACGGCTATTCAATCAGGTATCGAAATGCTTCCGATAATAGCGTGATGACCGTTGTGAAAGATAATATTGACACGATTAAACTGAGATCTCCCCAAGAGGGTTCTGATGTTTATCAAACGAAAGATCTCCGTCACGCCTTTGAAAAAGGATTGGAGCTCCCGATCGTCTGGTTTGGTATTGATTTCACTCATGTTACCGTTTGCCATCCCGCAAATTCAGCTAAATACTCCCATATGTTTTTCAAGGATTGTAACGATTTTGTGTTGCAAGACAAGCATTATAAACCTTTGTGGATCCGGAAGAAATCGCGGCCGTTGTCTGGATTGAAGCAGGACTTAACCGTTGTTACCGAACGAAATAAGAAAGTCAATCTTGATCAGGTTTTTGATTGCAGGGATTCAGCCAAAAGAGTGCCGCTGCATATGATCAGAGAGAACATTCAAACCTATCGCTCGGAAAAGTTTAAGAAGGGGATCGGGCTGGTGTTTTTGATGGCTGAAATTGACAAGAGAACTGAAAGTGAAGTGAGCTATATGGTCCTTTTTGACATCCATTCAAGAGAAATTCTATTTGTCAAACGGGTTTTCGGTGCTGCCAGTGGGATGACCATGGCGTGGCATTGGACCTATCCAATCCTCAATGCGATCATGATATATAATCAAGACTGGCGGATGGACAAATGGATGGGGTTGTTTTATTAAGAATCTTCAGTATTAATGACGACTTTTATCGGAAAAGATAATCTGTGTAAATCTGTTCAATCTGTGTAATCTGCGTTCTAAAAAGTAGCTGATATGAAAACATTATTTATTTTAACCATGTTGGCCTTTTCCATCAGGCTTTTGGCACAAAATGAAGTGCTCAACTATGTGGAGTCTTCAACCGGTCTTGCTTTTCCATCATGGGAAGGAGGAATGACCGAACTTGAATTCACCGATATCAATGATGATGGTAAAATTGATATCATTTCGGTAGGGGATCACGGAAGTCCCAACATCAATGCTACAGAGCACGGCATCATGGTCTGGTTTGGAGATGGTCAGGGGAATTGGGCTGTTCAGATGTACGGCGACCTGGGCTATGGCGGTGTGGCCGTTGGAGATGTAAACAACGACGGCATCATGGATGTAGGCTACGGGATACATCATAATTATTCATCGACAGATCTTGGTGACCAAATCCTTGAGGTTGCGCTGGGTGATGGCACAGGGCTCAATTGGGTTGCCTGGGATGATGGCCTGGCCACAAATGGCGAAGACTGGGGGATGTTTGGCAGCGACTTCGCTGATATCGACCATGATGGCGACCTTGACCTGGGAAGCATCTCTTTCGGTTGTTGTGCCGGGGTCCACGTATATCGTAATAACCAGAATGGTTCATGGACTCAAACTTTCGGTTTTTTGGGAGGCAATTCCGGTGAGAGATTGGTATTCGGGGATATCAACAAAGATGGATACCCCGATATGGCGATTGCCCATCAGAATGGGGTTGTTTATTTTGGAGATGGAAATGGGAACTTCTCCAATGCGACCGGCAACCTTCCATCACCTGGAACACTCGGCTACAGCGGACCCTCTCTGGGTGATGTCGATGAAGATGGCAGCAAGGATCTCGCTTTCTGCCGGAATGGCGGAGTGCAGGTTTGGAAATGGGACATCTCCCAGAACCTGTGGATTAGCATCTCGGGTACGCTCCCAACGTCAGGTAATTTTGAAGAAACCCAAGTATGGGATATGAATGTGGATGGGCACCTCGATGTTTGTGCTTATGGTACCGGCACATTTAAACTGTGGCTGGGTGACGGGCAAGGCAACTGGACGCCGGATGCCCAGTTCATTGCCACAGGCATCGAGGAATGCAAGGCTTTCAGGGTAGGAGGGGATGTTGACCACAACGGCTATCCGGATATTATCATGGTAGGCGAATGGGGAAACTGGATCAATTATAAAAACTATCTGAAGTGTTACAAAGAGACATCAGTCGCGACGGAATTCAAAATCCATGGACTATTCCCAAGAGGAAATGAGGTTTTTTACCAGCAATCGGTGCAATTCATCGATTGGATAACGGCTGTTCCGGGAGGAGACAGCTCAAATGTTTCAATCTATCTCTCTGTAACCGGTATCGGTGGACCTTATGAAGAAGTTATTACGGGTGTGCCCGACAATGGCCGATATCAATGGAATGTCCCCATGGCTTATTCAGATAATTGCTATTTGCGGTTTGTCGCGCAGAAATCGGGTATTCCTGATGCTGCCGATACCACAGGTCCCTTTACCATCACCGGCACCGCATTTCCGACAGCCATGTTTGTGGGAGAGCCTTTATTCGGAGTAGCTCCCTTAACAGTATCTTTCACTGATCTCTCAGCGGGAAATGTCATTTCCTGGGAATGGGATTTCCAGAATGACGGCATCGATGACTCTTCAGAGGAAAACCCGGTATTTACCTATACGGATCCGGGATTGTATGCCGTAAAACTGAAGGTCAGCGACGGATCTACATCCGATAGCCTGATCCGGAGCGAATACATTGATGTGATACCTACCGGTTTCGATCTGTCCGGAAGTTATCGAAATAATGTAATCCGGGTGGTACCTAATCCCGTTCACGGACAGGCTGCCATCTATCTTGATCTTCAGGAAGAAAAGCCGGTTTCATGTATTCTTTATTGCTTGAAAGGATCATTTGTTCAGGAGCTTGGTGAACTTATCAGAAATCCTCAATATCCGAATCGTTATGTTGTCCCTCTGTCGTCATCCGGACTAACCAAAGGAGTATACATGATTTGTCTAAAAACCAATATTAACAACTATCAAAAGAAGATCATAATATTGTAAGACCTGAACATTCAATCACCCAATCACTAACTCACCCAATCACTAAATCACCCAGTCACCATTGCCACGTCGCTGCTCCCTTCGCTTCGCTCGGGATTTCAGCTCCTCGCAATGACAAAATCACCAAATCACCAAATCACCAAATCACCAACTTCAATATGGAAATCGATATCCGCCTGCCTATCGGCGCCATGTTCACCCTGCTGGGGCTGCTGCTGACCATCTTCGGCCTGGTGACCTCTTCCAACGATCTGATGTATCTGCGTTCTTTGGGATTTAACGTGAACCTCTGGTCGGGCTTACTGATGCTGGTTTTCGGCCTGGTGTTACTGTTTTTAACCTGGCGGAAAAGGCGTTTCCAGAAGTCAATTGAACACAGATAACCAAATGAGACTTAATACCCTGATCTTTTTGCTTCTCCTGGTGTGTTTCCAGGTACCGGCACAAATCGCCTCACTGACGTTTGATCGCTACTCGCTATTCGCTTAAAATCCACGCATCCTTCCATGTCTTCTTAACCTCCCTAAGTGCGCTGTCAGCCTGTGTTTTATACTGAAACTCCATGATTGAGACACGAAGCTTGCTTTGTTTGTCCAATACCTTGGCATCTTTGTAACCTTTAGCGATCAGCTCGTTTGCTGTTTTGGTGCTTTCGCTGAGCGGGAGCATACTTCTGACAATGATATAGTACTTTCCTTTCTCAGAAGAGACGGGTTTTGTCGTTGTCGGCTTTGAAGCAGGGACGGTTGTGGTGGGTTCCTTTTTCTTATCTGGAATAACCGGATTCTCCTTTTTAGCGGTTACGGTGTCTTTCTTGGGCGGTTCAGTTCCACAGACATATGGCTTGGGTTCTGGATCGGGCTCTTTTCCAAACCAGGCGACAGCATAGTTCTCGCAAATGCCAATTCCAATGGCGCCCCAGTTCTTTTCTGCCCATTTTCCAGTATTCAGGAGGAAGGCATTGAAATAATCCATCGATTTCCAGAGATCCATGGCACTGTCGATGTTTACACGGGTATTCTCCCAATATACGATCTCAAATCCTTTTCCCTTGTAGTGGGTGATTTCTTTGGGCTTATCCCACACCGAGTTTTTCTTGTCTTCATCACGCGGGTAACAGAAAGGTTTCCAGGCGCCTTTATCAGACCAGCTGTGCATATTGCAGGGCTTCTTGTCCGGCTGGTTGTAATAGAGATCCTTGGCGTGGGTAGAAGCAACATAAGATAGCGATTTAGACAGCGGGATGGAGGGAAGGGCATATTTCCGCCGGTATTCGTTGACCATGTTCACAAGTTTCATTTCTTCCGTTGAAACACAGAAATTCGCCGGAACTACCTTAGCTGTGACCGGCTGCTGTGCCACCACAAAAGAGGAAGACGCGATGATCAGCAGAAATGATGAAAGGAATCCAAATCGCAAATTCAAGATCAGACAGGTTTACCGTTTTTACGCAGATCAATCAATTTCGTTACAAATATCAGGATATTTACTTGACGGGTCTTTGGATTTGTTTTATAAAAAACGGATCCGGATAATATCCCTGCCGGTGTATTTCCTCCTTGTGCTCCTCAAAAAAGGTACGCAACTTTTCCATGGAAATAACATATGTTACACCGTATTTGATCATTTCACCGGTACTTACGAACACATTCCCTTCGTAAGGCGTGGTAAGGTCATATTCAACGGTGTTGTGACCTATGTCAGGCCTTAAGTAGAATTCATTGGAAGTAGATACCGACTTGGCCATCCCGACCAACTCAAAGTTGGGAACACCATCCCTGATTGCCAGCACCACCCCGCCACTAATACCTTTGTTGAACAGGGCATCGGTCATGAATACGCCGGGTATCCCGGATACCCATATTCGGCATTAAGATTGAATACCAGGGGATAGTAGCATGTACCACCTGAACCATTCAGCAGGTTCATGGGTTGTTATTTTTTCAGTATCACTTTTCCTGCGGCAAAATGATCATCACCATAGATTAAAACATGGTAAAGTCCGTCAGGAATCGAGTGCAAATCCAGGAGTTGACTGCCTGCATTTACATTGGTTTCCATCAACACAGTTCCAACCGAGTTGACTACTTTGACGCGTGATGGCCTGGTCAGGTCGAGATGAACGTATCCGTTTGTCGGGTTGGGGAAGATGGTGAGCTTATGGGTCAATATTTCATCTTCAATGCCGGTATTTGTATCAAGGATGAGAAAGACACCATTATCACAGGTGACGATTGATTCATTGATGTTACCCGGAACAGCAGACATATTGTTGATGGGCTGTTGGATGGGACTTGGGCTTATCAGTGTCCATGAGTCACCGGCGTCAGCGGTTCTGAACACTTCGCCAAGATTATTGCCAAGATAGCCATGCTGGGGGTCCTGGAAGAGGATGGAGTTAAGCCGGCTATTGGGTTGAGTGTTTTGGGGAACCATTACCGGTGACCATCCTGATCCGGTATTTTTCATCAGGCTGTAACGTGTATCCACTGTATCCAATCCACAGATCCATCCCACATTGAGTTCTGAAAAATACACATCCTTGATGGGTTCACTCTGGAAACCGGCTGGGATGCCATCATCGATCCAGGCGAGGTTATTAAGGGTATAAGCACCTGAGTTGCCATGGATTGAAAAACCGTCTTCCATGGTTACGTAAATCGTTCCATCCGGATGGAGATAACAATGATAGAATTTGTCTGAAGTACCGATTGAGGGAGGCAGATTGGTTTGTTTGGTCCAGGATGTACCTCCATTGAGTGTGATGAAAAGTCCGGTATGGGAACATGCTACGCCGTAGGAAGCATTATAGAACTTCAGCATGTTGATTCTTCTGGCTCCAAAAACCTGTGAAAACGGTAACCAACTCACTCCACCATTGGTCGATTTATAAATAGGTGCAGGGGCAACATCAACATCCAGCGCTATTAATCCTGTATTGGCATCGATGAAATCCATGCCGCGAAAATCATGAACCCCACTGCCAAATTGCTGAAGAAATGAGGCGCTTTGCTGGGTAGCATTCCATGTATTCCCTGATTTGATAAGCTTCAAAAAAGTGTTGGAGCCTCCGGCTATCCACGCTTCCGTTGGACTGATGAATTCGGTATAATAGACCTTATCAGCAGTGGATTTGATCAAAGTGATATCCTGAGCATGGAGGTGACTGTATAAACAGATACTCAGAAATACGAAAGCAATCTTTTGAAAAATCTTCATTGCATCTACATTTTAAGTATTGGTAACTATAACCAGGCTTGCAAAAATAAGAATAAAGACTTCAGGATGTTATAATAAATTGATTATCTTTGTATCTCAATTTGTTATGACAGAGAAGATCCGGGCAACTCAGATGCGCAAGAGGCAAAATATCAGATATTTTCTGTTGTTGGTGATGGCTTTTCTAACCTGTGAGGCATCGGCCCAGTTGGTTGTTACGGAAGGTTCAGCCATGAATATGACGCCCCAGCAGTTGATCCAGGAGTGGTTTATCGGGGAAGGCATCACTGTGAGCAACGCCACTTTCAATGGCTCCTCAGCAGTCATAACTTCTACGCAGGTTGGGACTTTTACAACCCAAGGCACAGCAACCACTGAATTGAAGATAGATGCGGGCATATTGCTGACTTGTGGTAAGGCGAGCATTGCCATTGGACCTAATAATGCACCTAATGCCGGATCAAATACAGGCGGATCAGGGGATCCCGATTTGAATATGCTGTCAGGCTCTACGACTTTCGACAAAGGGGTTATCGAGTTTGATTTCATCCCCCAGTCTGATACTGTTCGTTTCAATTATGTCTTCGGATCGGAGGAATTTGACGAATACTGCGGAAGTTATAATGATGCTTTCGGTTTCTTTCTCAGCGGTCCGGGGATTTCAGGATCCTATAGTAACAACGCAAAGAATATCGCACTAATGCCGGGCAGTGCATCACAGCCAGTGACGATCAACAATATATGCAACAATCAATTTTGCAGCTGGAATAATGCCGGAGGAGTTAACTTCCAATATGATAGGCTAACGAACAGATTTATTGCCTGGAGCGCGGTTATTCCATGTTCAACCTACCACATCAAATTAGCCATTGGCGATGCCGTAGATCACATTTATGATTCTGGTGTCTTTCTGCAGAAGAACAGTTTTTCAAGTACGGTGCTGAATGTGGGTACATCTTTTTCGAACCCGCTCATCTCAGGTGTGGCGGTGGAGGGCTGTGCCGATGCAACGGTTTCTTTTGTGATCTCCCAGACATCCAACAAACCATATGTCATTCGGTATGATGTGCTCGGAACAGCTACCCGTGGGGTTGATTACACAGATATTCCCGATTCCCTGGTCATCCCACCGGGACAGGATAGCACCGCACTTGTGATCCATCCCGTGTATGATAGCGATCTGGAGGGACAAGAATATGTGCTTCTGAAAGTTCACAAACCTTCTTGTTCTGGTCCCCAGTATCAATATGATACGGTATATATTGATGATAATGCCCCGCTTCTTGTACAGGATATCCAAAATTCGATCATCTGCAATGGAGACTCTATCACCCTTGTAGCACATGTTAGCGGTGGCCATGTCCCTTATTTCTACCAATGGAATGTCCCCAACGGAGCAAACGATTCTGTGACGGTGTATCCACCCATAGGACATACCTGGTATGTGGTTGAAGCCACCGATGCCTGCCAGAATACCGATCTTGACTCAGTCATGATCATCACCTATCCGCCACCTGAAATCTGGAGTTCCCTGGATTTTGGATATTGCTCCGGAGCTACTACCAATGCCACGTTTATCGGGAATATCCCGGATATGTATTATTTCTGGACGGCCACCAATCCCGGCGGCCATGTCACAGGGTATGGGCCTGGCGATGGGACAGCCATCCGACAAACCTTGTACATGGATAACCAGGCTGCCATCGACAGTGTGATTTATAAAGTCACACCAACCAAAGGGAATTGCATTGGCCCTGATACGACGGTGGTGATCACCATGTTCCTGGCACCATCCGTAACCTTCTCATCTGCTTTACCCCACGTTTGTTCGGGCGATACCACCGAGATATTCCTCCTCTCCAATATCAACAATGCTACCTTCTCCTGGACAGCTTCTGCATCTTCTTCCAATGTGTCAGGCCATACCGGTGGTTCAGGAGATGTCATCCGGCAACGAATTGTAAAAACGGGTACTGGAGTTGATACCTTACGTTATTTCGTTACTGCAACTGCCCTTGGATGTGATGGTGTGGCCGAGGAATTTTCAATACTGGTTACACCCAGACCGAAAGTGAACCTCCCTGCTGATACAGTGGTTTGCGTTTATGATTCGATCATCCTGAATGCAGGGAACCCGGGGTTTTCATTCCTCTGGTCAACAGGAGATACTGTTCAGACCATCATGGTTGCAACAACCGGACTCGGCTATGATCTTCAGACTTACTCCGTGATGGTTGGGAATGCCTTCGGATGCAACGACGCTGACTCAATCTCCGTGCTCTTCAGCTACGAGGAGTGCGTGGGTATCGGTGAGCAGGCCAAACCCCTGATGACCCTCTTCCCGAATCCAACTACCGGCAGACTGAATGTCGTCTTCACCGATCCGCCTGATAAAGGGGAACTGGTGGTGATCAATTTATACGGTGAAGAGGTAGCTGTCCATTCGATCGGGCAAATCCCTGAACGGGTATTTACCTTCGATCTTTCCGGAATTCCATCAGGTATTTATTTCCTCGGATACAGGGGGACAAGCCTGATCAAACCGGTTAAATTCATTCTTAGCGGAAGATAGTACCACTTTTCAGGGACAATCACACAGCTTTTTCTTGAGCAATGCGCGCCGGGCATTTTCGGTGAGGCAGAAATCAATGGCCTTCATCCCTTTCTTGTCCCGGATATTCCGTTTTCCGCCCTTATTCAGTATATGAATGATCAGCGCCGGCTTGTCTAACTCACAAGCATACATCAGCGGTGTTTTTCCGAATTGATCCTGATAGTTGATGAAATCAAAATATTTTCGGTCACAGCCTTCACAGGGGCGGTAGTAAATCAGGTCAATGACCAGCTTCAAGGTATCAATGCTGATCTCATTGCCCTTGGCTATCAATCTGGAGATATAGTAGAACAGATGCTTTTTTGTTTCTGAATAGGGATCTTCAAGGAACCACAAAGGATCCTTGATATGCCCGGCTTTGCTGACGATCATCAGGATAGAGTCCAGATGGGTTGTATCGCCGCTAAACCCAAAGCTGTGTGCGATGGAGTGAAAGACCGTGCCATATGTGAGTTGCTGGTTGATGTCGAGACCCTGATCCATCATCCGGAGTATTTCCGCATAAGCATAATCCTTATCCGGATCATACGCCACCTGGCTCAATGTTGTGCCGGGAAGAAGAAAAAAAATGGCCATAACAGCCGGGATTAAAGTTTTCATCATCACTTCACATGAATTATTTTATGGGATTGAATCAGCTCTTGGTGTTGCAGGATCAGCCAATAATTGCCTGCAGGCATTGCTCAAATACCGATGGAAGAATCCTGCTGACCTGTGTTGGAAAACACCATCCCGTTCCATGCACCCCGGTTGGAGGTGAAATCAGAGAAGTTGGCGGTATCCCGGATAGTAAAAATAATGCTATCGCTTTGCTGTCCTTCAGCCAGAAGCCGGCCTTCAACGGTAAGCCGGTAAAACCGGTCAAATTGTACCACCACACCCGGATCAATCGTAAGCACGTCACCAGCCGGCACCCGGATGTTTCCAATGACCTTCACCGTGTCCACATCCCATCTGCCCTGAACATCTCCAATCACTTCAATCACCTGACCATACTCAGGCATGATCTCAAATAGCATAATAAAGAAAAGAACGAACTTTCTCATAAGCAACTAACTGATTTTCTATTAATTATTAATTATTAATTATTAATTATTAATTAAAAGTATACCTTTCATCAAAAAGCATCCTTGCAACAATCCCTGCCCAGATATAGGTCTTACGGCCAGGTTGACATTGTAATAAAAACCATCTTTCTCATCCCACATCTTCCGGTTGATCAGAGCTGACCGTCTATCTGCCTGCTCTTTAAAAGTCTTTGATTCAGTAGCATATCCAAGGATGGCAGCCATCTGCGAAAGTGACCGGGCTTCTTTCACCAGCATGGCATTGACATCCGGACCTTCGAAATTTCCCGGCCGGCCTACCTTATCACATACGCCAACCCGCGCATCCCGCACCGATTCAAGCTCTGCATGAGCGCCCCATGAACACAATCCGTTCTGGTTTGAATCACGCGAGGCAGAATAATAGCCGTAGAACTTTTTTCCTGAGACATAGGCTTCCTTCAGAAACTGTTTGTCTTCTATGATCGTGAATATCTCGAGGTTTTGATAGTTGTACCATGGCGCCGAGGAGGTCTTCATCCCGTTGTGGATGATCGTCTCATCCAGGTAAGGGCCTGTCCGGTAGTTGATGTAACCATCCGGATCCTGCCGTTCCATGTATACCCGCTGCGAATTCATCGCCGACATCGGATCCATCAGGGCATACGCCATCATCGTCAGGCTCTCATGAAAGACCTGGCCGCCATATCCCCAGCCCCATTTTGGTTCTCGCGAAAAAACATAATAATTGTAGGTGCATTTCCCTTCAGGCTGCATCATGCACTGGCGCATCAGGTTGAATGCTGACCAGTAGGTAAGAGCTTCATCTTCCGTATCAAAATCAAGTTTGGGCATCTTAGCGTAAAGCTTTAGATTAGCAGCTTCAATAGATTGTAAATCAATACTTAAAATATCTCTATTAGATGACTTCTGATCATGGATATCCTCAAGATGAAGTGCTGCCCTTACAACAGCCGTTTGACCTGGAACAAGGGTGATGGTTTGATATAAAATGACACAACGCAGGCCCTTTCCCAGCATGGCCTTCGGGATCCCTTCCATGAACCTGTTGACCCATTCCCTCGATTTTCCAAAAGATGACTCTGTATTGATGGGAAATGTCACGATGGAATCCGGCTTCCGGGAGATCAGATGCGTCATCATGATGTCTTCAAAAACGGGGATGCGATGTTCCTCCATCCATCCGTCCCTTTTCTTCCGGATGCGATCGGAAAACGTCCCGTCCTCTTCCTGGATGATCCGCTTCCCGGATACATCGATGGAAGGGTAGTACAAGAAGGGCATCAGGGTGACCTGGATGGTTTCCGTTCCGGTGTTTTGGATCGAATATTCACGAAGCGCCGTTGAAGAGCTGTAAACATCAAAAAACACCTCCACCGCAAGCTCCCGGAATGGCCGGTAATGGAACCGAACCATGTCGCTGTAGGTGGCCGTTACAATTGGTTTGGCATGCATTTCCTGCAGGGTGTACCTGACCTGGTCACCGATGCCGAAGGCCATTCCCAGATTTGGTCCGTCGGAAGAGATAAAATCGATCCCCCTTCCCGGATCATTCCAAAGCATCTGGTAGCCCTGATCGAGTTTGTAGGAAGACCTTTCCAGCGGTGCGGCATAAGTTGAATACAGGGGATCTTCAGATGATACCTGCAAATGCGAAAGATACTGTGCCGGCAGGTGAACGGATGCCAACCATACCATCATGACACCGATTATCTTTTTCATAGACTGATGGTAATGGTTCTCCTTGTTATCGGCTCGTTTTCAGGGAATTCAACTGCGATTGTATAGATGTTGTTCTCCGTATTGACAATCGTTCCGTTCGTTACCATTCCCGGGAGGTTTGCAGCGTAGACACGAAACTGATGCCGGGTGCCCCCTTGGGCTTCCACAGTTATCTCATACTGATTTCCGTTCAATTCATCACGGATGATCCGGATATTTTCGGATGCATGACCAGGCTTCGGATCCGGGCATACCGGGAGGACAGAGATACCCCCGCTGTAAGGAATTTCAAGGGTTATTTTGTCTTTAATGATCAGTGGAATGGCGGCAAGTGGTGCAAGCTCACCCTGCCATGGCTGAGAAACACCCTCCAGCTTCCATTGTGAGTAACTCATCTGCGGGATTGAAGGAGGTGTAAACAACATCCTCACCTCTGCCGTTCCATGGTTGGAGAATGTCCAATGATACTTACCGTTTTGCCTGTTCATGTCAATATCCGGCGTACCATTCCAGTATTGGATGTTGTGCACATGCAGAGAGTCCCAGTCTGCCGGCAAAGCGGGTGTAAACGCAACAGTTTTATTGGAAGCATCAGGCTTGATTCCGAGCAATCCTTCTGACACCGGCTGTAAAACCATGGTTTCCGACCAACATTGGTGAGGACAGACACCCGATTCTTTAAAGACATCCCCATGGAGCACTTCATCGACAAATCCCAATGCGCGATGACGGTAATTCTGCAGGTTGTTCATGATATGAGAATATCCCTGGACAGGCCTGTTCTGGGCATATTCAGCCAGGGCTGTCCATCCGGTGAACAGCGGCCATACATTGCCATCATGGTATCCATTGGGGCGGTAATGAGGAGACTGCGTTGGGATCATTCGGCAGCCCCAGTCAGAAGTAAATCCAAGTCCGGCAAAAGCCTCCAGGATGGGTTTGGATTTTTCATGCTTTACCTGACGAAGGTAAAGCGGGATGCTGTTCTGGATGGTAAACTCCTTCATAAAGGTTCCATCCCTGAACTTTCCTTCATAGAAATATTGCCCTTCCTTGTCCCAGAATTGCTGATCAATGCTCATTTTAACCTCATCCGATTCCTTCTTCAGAAGCGCAGCGTCTTCAGATTCTCCCCAGGACGAGCAAAGGAAAGCTGTTGCCGCTAATGCCTCAGCCCACAGGGAGGAGAGATATAAGGTCGAGTGACAGCCAAACAACCGTCCGCCTTCAATCCAGCCATGGCCTACGTTGGTGTTCTCAATCAGGTGATCCTGGTCGGTGTCGGTCGAAAAGCAATAAGCCATTGCTTTTCGGATGGGTTGCCGGATCTCACGGATAAAGAGGGAATCGCCGGAATACTGATAATACCTTCCTGCCAGGATCAGGAAGAGTGGTGTGGCATCGGCAGCGTCATAATGGACGATACCGCCGGTGCTCAATTCATGGTAGACCTTCCCGTCCAGATCCTGAAAGGCGCAGTAGGTTTTCAATATCTCCCTCACTTTCTCAAAATCGCCGTAACCCAAAAGGGCGAATGCCGACCAAACCCCGTCACGTCCAAAATACCAGGCATAGCCCGGTCTTCCGTTGACCTTGTGTGCTCCGTCCCATCCCCGTTTGGTGGTCGCATAACCAGCAACCAGCGATTTTCCGATCCCGGGTGTGTGAACAAAGAAACGGTCGGTCCCAAGCATTGCCCACCGATACCCGGTATTGAAGTCGACATCGGGAGTCGTCACCGTCATCTTGTTCTTCAATAATTCCTGCGCATGGTTTTGGGAGGCTTTGTAAACGGATAGCGGGTTCTTCAGCGCCTCTTCATAGTATGCCTTGGTTTTTTCAATTCCTTCAGATGACGCAGCAATAACCACATCGAAGTAGTCGACTGGAGATAGCTTGACATGAAACAGCCCGGATGACTGGAACCTGTTGTATCCTTCCCCGGACTCGGAGTTTGGAGGTTCTTTTGGAGAGAGCGAATTGGAGGCAGGGCCGAGTGTCTGCTGTGCGTACCGTTTGTTGGCACCAAGCATGCAAACAAAGGATGCAGATCGATCCCTGATCATGAAGCCGTTCAATCCCTTGTCCATGGTGAACTGGATATTCCCAAGTACTTTCTCGGAGTATGGCCACATCAGTCGCAATATAGAATGAAAGCGGATTTCGAGACGGGCATCGTAAACCCCATGATATTCATAATGGACAACAGCAACAGGCTGGTCTGGATGAACGGTGATCACCTCTTTGAGGTAGGCTCTTGGGAAACGGTAGGTGCGGATGAAAGCATCAGGAGTCACCTGGATTTCAGGCTTTTCATCTCGGAGCCGGTACATGGTATCCCTGTATGAAAACTTGATGCTAACCTCATAATTCCTAAGCGCCATGAAAGGGTGCGCCCAGATCTCATCGATGCCGGAAGGCTGTTGTCCCATCAGCACCATCCGTTCGCCGGCTACATCCCAAAAATCATCCGTAGCGTATCGCTGTGTAAGATCGATGGGGGAGGAGGGAATATCCCATTTGACTGATGGGGAGTAGGAGATGGGCTGAAGCGCATATTCGGGCTGGCAGGCAGAGACAACAGGAGGGGAGAAGTCCCAGTGTCTGAGGGGTGTGTCCATTTTCTCCCCTGAGAGATAACGCAACGTATTTTTCGTAAAGAGCAGAAGATGTTCTGCGTGATCATTCGGCAAAGTGAACTGCATATATCCGCCAACGGCCATTACCTTTCCCTTGCCAGGACGATATTCCATGATGACCTTCGATGCTTCCCTTAGAAATATGTAGTCCCAATCGACGCCAACAACCCTTCCTGCGGGAATGACATCTTCTCCAAAATAGCCCCAAACGCGGACTTTGGTGTCTTGCCTGGGCACCAGCACATAAGCTCCGCCATTCATCCCCTGAAAGACCGGATGACTCAGAAAAGCATGAAACCCAAGCCTGCGGCCATAGCCTTCATCAATGCATGGTTTATTTCTTAGCTCCGGAGGTTTGTTTTCAAGCCCGAGGAGGGTCAGGTACCTGCATCCGTCCTGAGAAAGCAGCAGGCTTCCGCCATCTTCAACATACTTCTTCAGAGAGGTGATGAGGGCTTCACTTCGTTCCTGTTTACGTAACTCACTGCTGTCGGCACGGTGGATCCAGACTATATCGTATGTTTTCAGGCTACCTGGCCTACCTGACTGTTTGTGGGTAATGACTGTGACGCTAATTCCTTCAACCTGATTTATTTTGGCAACGGCAGTCCTGATTTCTGCATCCACGCGTTCACTAATCAAGGCAACATGAATGATCCCTGAAAAAAGAGTGGAATCTCTATTGTTTGCTGCGTTGTTATTTGCATGGAGTATAAAAGGAAGAAATATTGCGGCAGCAATGAATTTTACTTTGTTTAATATAGATATGATGATATGCATACTTTGTTACATCTTTAAGAAGCTAAAAGTATATATTTTCTGAGAAGCATTTGACCAGGCAGAATAGAAGACCATGATTTTAAGTAATGTTTAGTATGGTGAAATAATAACCTATATTTGCATATACGTCTGATGAGGGTGTTTCAAATAAGAACAATGATCTCAGGGAGGGTGGTCCATTTACTCCGGTAACGGGGTGGTTAATATATCCGGATTTTGCAATGAGAAGACAAACCATAAAACATTCTTATCAATGAAATATGTTTACAGACATATCCCAGAGATAATTCTTTTAATCTACATCGCGCTCTTCTTTGGATTTAAAGAACCTGCAAAACCCTGGGACCGGGTCATCAACAGTGATGGGAAAGGCTACTATGCTTACCTCCCGGCTATATTCATCTATCATGATCTTCAATTTGGTTTCGTAGAACAGTATGAAGCACAATATTATCCTTCAGATAAGTCTGTTTTTAAGGAATTCAGGAACCAGGCAGGTGAAAAGAAAGTCAACAAATATTTTCCCGGCCTGGCAATCATCTGGCTTCCTTTTTTTCTTCTGGGGCATCTGATAGCCTGGCTTACGCATTATCCAATGGATGGGTATTCGTTACCCTACCAGTATCTGATCGCTATTTCTGCATTGATGTACCTGTGGCTAGGAGCACGATGGTTACAGAAAGCGCTTGCGTGTTTCGCAGCTGATGAACGGACTGCAGCATTCATCACCCTGGCAGTCACCATCGGCACCAACCTTCTCTTCTTTACCATTGTCGAGGCTTCCATGACGCATGTCTTCTCTTTCACTTTAATTACCGGATTCGTTTGTACATCTTTTCATTGCATACACAACTACAGGCATAAGTGGTTCATATTTTCACTGCTGCTTTTCATCCTGATAGTCATGATAAGACCGACAAATGGATTGATCTTGCTCCTCGTCCCATTCCTGGCCGGGAGTAACGCATCCCTTGCCGCGTCGTTCCGGAAAGTCCTTCGGGAACCATTGACTTTACTATTTGGCGGTATTCTGGCTGTTATTCTCATTTCAATTCCTTTCATCCTGTGGAAATTGCAGACCGGTCAATGGCTTGTGTATGCTTACGGAGCAGAGAGGCTCGATATACTGAAACCAAATGTCCTGAACATCCTATTCGGTTTCAATCGTGGATGGTTCATCTATACTCCCATGGCCTTCATTTCTCTTGCAGGATTGATTGGCCTGTTCAGGCAAAACCGATACAGGTTTTATTGGCTTCTTGCGTTCCTTGTTATCTTTATTTATATCACCTCCTGCTGGTGGGTCTGGTATTATGCTTCTAAATGCGGACAGCGTGTCTTCATTGATATATACGTCGTGGTTGGAATTCTTTTACTTCATCTTTACAAGGTGATCCAAGCCAAGTCATTTAAACGTCTTCTCTCGATAACAGTCATTTTCCTTATGGGTCTTAATATTTTTCAGTTCTATCAGCACACACGATGGATTTACCCACCCTCCGATATCACCTCGGAGATATTCATGGATTCTTTCTTGAGCGTTCATCAGAAAGCAAGAGTATACCTGCCTGTAGAAGGCATCATTGCTGAAACAACGCTTTCTACCGATATGGAAACCGATCAGGGCTGGATGAACACGCGGACACGCTTCGAGGGCATTGCACATAAGGGAAACCGGTCGTCGAGGACAGACACAATCATTCCTTATAGTATTGGTGTCGAAAAGCGACTTGACTCTTTGTTTGTCACAAGCAACCGGATCATCTGTGTTGAAGCATGGATATTAACACCACAGGAAAGAACAGAAGCTACCCTGGTCATCGATTTTCAGATTGACGGCAAGAGCATCAGTTACAACCCTGTCTACCTTGAAAGATTTGCACAGACAAACCGATGGACCCGGATTCAGGCTGCTGTTTACGTACCCTCAAACTTTCCTGCAAACGGCACAGGGAAAATATATTTCTATAATCCTTCAAAAACCAATCCTTTTTATGTCGACGATATGAAAATCGATTATTACTCCTTGAAGGATATACCTGATTACCGGAAGATTGAAGGGATAAAGTTACCGGAGTAGAGGACGAAATGATTTATCCCGGAAACTGAAACCTTTTTGCCAAGAGACGAATTGAAATTCAGCTCAGAGGGTACTGAAAACCGATGACACGGATTGAGACAGATCATCACGGATGTAACTGTGGTAATCTGTGATGCCAAAGGCACCCGTGTCATCAGTGTTCTGAATAATCTATAGAATGTCAAGAATGCCCTTTAGACCACTCATCATCCGGCATTCGCATGTCGATAGTTTTTCAACCGCATGGTGCCCGTTGGGGATCAGGATACAGGGTATCCCGATGGCCTCAGCCACTTCGGCATCATGAACGGTATCACCGATGAAGAGTATTTGGTCTTTGGGTATGTTAAGCGCCTCCACAAGCCGTTTCCCGTGTTCCAACTTGCCATCGGCATAATTGTCTTCCAAACCTGATATATGGTTAAAATATTGTGATATCCCATGGTAATCAAGTTCGTCCTGCAATTCGTCCTCCTGGCGCGCCGACAGGATCGATTGCCCGAAGCCTTTCTGGTGAATGGATTGTAATACATCCATCGCACCCGCATGCAAGTGGCATTCATGCTTCCGCTCATTATACAGGATGATGAACTCCAGCCCGGTGACTTCAAAAGGCTCTTCCTCGAAATCAAACCCGACTTTTTGGTAATAGTCTTTTACCGGAAAATCAAATACTTCGCGGTATTGATCCAGGGTGAGGGTAGGTTTGCCCCGTGCCGAAAGCATCGAGTTGATGATCTCCACACTCAGCCAAGCATCATTGAGCAAGGTGCCGTTGTAATCCCAGATGATGTGTTTTATCTGATTGTGATTTATCATTACTTTTGTTTAGGATGATATGCTGCCACCAAATCACCAAGACACAATATAAAGTGCTGATAATCTTGGTGTTCTTTAGTGTTTTTGTGTTTTAGTGGCAAAAAAAACCGACTCAAAAGTACAAATTATGCCCACGTCATTTGTAATTAGTAATTCGTAATTATGAATTCATCCAACTGCACCTTCTGCCCTCGCCAATGCGGCGTCAACCGCCTCGAAGGAGAACTCGGGTATTGCAAGACTTCTGCCGGTTACCTGATATCTTCCATCTGCGATCACCACGGTGAGGAGCCGGTGATCAGCGGCAGACACGGTATCTGCAACATTTTCTTCACCAACTGCAATCTCCAATGCATCTATTGCCAGAATTACCAGATAAGCCGGAACAGAGATCGATCTGAGAATGACATGGACGCAGACGAATTGATCTCCCAGATTACTTACTACCTTGATAAAGGCTGTCATGCCGTTGGCTTCGTCTCTGCTTCTCACGTTGTACCTCAGATAAAAAGCATTATTCAGGAATTGAACAACCTTGGATATAAGCCCATCACGGTTTATAACTCCAACGGATACGACAGCGTCGACACGTTACGTACTTTAGAGGGGATCATTGATGTATATCTTCCGGATTTTAAATACTCAGATCCCATGCTTGCAAGGGAATACTCCAACGCGGAAGACTATCCTGAAATCGCGCTGATGGCGCTGAAGGAGATGTACCGCCAGAAAGGCTCTGCTTTGCATCTTAATGAAAATGATGAAGCAATTTCCGGGATCCTGATCCGGCATCTGGTTCTTCCGGGACATGTCGAAAACAGTAAAACGGCACTGAAGTGGATCGCAGAGGAAGTTTCCCCGAAACTTCACATCTCCCTGATGTCGCAGTATTACCCGACATCTTGTGTGACCGGTCACCCGGTACTTGGAAGAACATTGAAAAGAAGCGAATATGAAGAAGTAGTAAGATATATGGATGAGCTTGGAATGAATAACGGCTGGATCCAGGAACTGGAAAGCCAGGGACACTACCGGCCGGATTTCAGGAAAGAACATCCGTTCAATGACCTCACCCCCCAACCCCATATCAGCAATGACCTCACCCCCCAACCCAATTCTTCAATGACCTCACCCCCCAACCCCCTCTCCTTTAAGGAGAGGGGGAGTAAGGGGAGAGGTCCTTAAAATAACGAAGATGATCAAAGAAAAACTAAAATCCATTTTTGACTTCGATAATATCACCTGGCTGTTATTGGTGATCACCGGTTTCATCATCCACCATAAACGGATCATCCTCCGGGTGATATTGATTGCAGGAGCCTCTTTCATCCTGATCATTCTCCTCCTCTTCCTGTTCCGGAACCCCATCATCAATGGCCTGGCAAGGAGCAAGATCCGGAGTTTCAATGAGGCGCACCAGGCGGAACTGAAGATCGGTCGGATACACCTGAGCGGCTTCAGCACTTTTGAAGTTGATTCCCTCTCCCTGCGCCCGATCGACGGTGATACCCTCTTTAAAACCTGCAGGATCAGAGCCAAACTGGGTTTCTTCAGCCTCCTGCTGGCAAGGATCAACCTGAAGGATTTCCTGCTCGAAAACACCCTCATCAATGTGGTCCGCAACGATAGCCTGAATAACTACGGGTTCCTGATCCCGAAGAAGAAAGAGCAAAAGAGGGATACCGTCATCACATCCACCTCTCCCTACAACGAGCGTGTCAACCGGTTGTTTAATGTCATCTTCGACAAGGTCCCGGCCTCGATACGGATCATCAATTTCAACTGCAGATATACCGAGAATAACCACCCGGTATTGCTCCATATCGATGATTTTTCCATCACCGACCATCGTTTCAAATCGGATGTGATCGCGGTGGAGGACAAGGATACGATCTCCTGGGTGTTCGAAGGCAGGCTGGATGCCGGTAACCGGATCGCCATCTTCCGGTGGCATGGAATAGGGGAGGAGAAGGTCGTCATCCCTTACCTGAAATACAAGTGGGGCGGTGACCTGGCTTTTGACTCGATCACATTCAGTCTGTATGGAAATGCATATTCCAATGATGTCTTTACCTTAAAAGGCGGGGCAGCCATACACGGGTTTCAGATCAACCACCCAAGGATATCAAAGGAAGAAGTGGCCTTCGATAACCTCGTTGTGCAGTATGTGCTTCATGCCGGAGAGAATTATTTTGAAATGGACAGCCTGACCGCGGTACAGTTTAACAGGCTGAAGCTATATCCATACCTTAGGTACCAGCCGAAACCACGCAGACAGGTCACGCTCATCCTGAACAAGAAACCTTTCCTTTCCGATGAACTCTTCGAATCCCTTCCTCCCGGCTTGTTTGTGAACCTGCGCGGGATCAAGACCACCGGAACCCTCAGCTATCACCTGAAATGTTTTGTGGATATCGACCATCCTGATTCTGTGCATGTTGAATCAGTGCTGAAAAAGAAGAATTTCAGGATCATCCATTTCGGCAGGACCAACTTCACCATGATCAACGACACATTCACCTATACCGCTTATGAGTACGGGGCGCCTGTCCGGTCGTTCCTGGTTGGCCCGCAAAATCCAAACTTCAGGAGATTAGATCAAATATCTCCATACCTGAGATCTGCCGTGATGACCTCCGAAGATGGGGGCTTTTTCAATCACAATGGATTCAGCATGGAATCCATTGAGGGATCCGTCACAGCCAACATCAAAGCCAAACGCTTTGCCCGTGGGGGCAGCACCATCTCCATGCAACTGGTGAAAAATGTCTTTCTGAACCGGAACAAGACCATCGCCCGGAAACTCGAGGAGATCCTGATCGTCTGGCTGATGGAAACCAACAGACTGTCGTCGAAAGAAAGGATGTACGAGGTTTACCTCAACATCATCGAATGGGGACCGATGGTCTACGGCGCGCAGGAGGCCTCCATGTTCTACTTCAATAAAGATGTATCGCAACTCACCCTGTCAGAAGCCATCTTCCTCGCCAGTATCGTCCCACGGCCCAAATGGTTCATGCGCTCTTTCGAAAACGGTCGCCTGAAACCTGACATGGCCGGCTATTACCGACTGGTTGCTGACAAAATGCTGAAAAAGGAATTGATATCCCAGGAAGAACGCGATCTTCTTGTACCTGATGTATCTCTGACTGGTTATGCCAAGGATTTACTGATAAGACGGGATACAATAGATTTTGATACCTCAGAAGTTTTGATCGTGCCAAAGGGAGAGTTAAAACAATTTCGAAAAGAGATCAATCACATAGATTATGACGACAAAGGAAGATATTGAAAGGATAGTTTCATCTTATATCGAACAATCAAGCAGCGGACTTACGGTCGAAAATTCCAAGTTCGATTTCAAACGGGAGTGGTATGATCTTAAAAAAGAAAGAGACATCCAAGAATTTGTCAAGGACACGACTTCAATGGTCAATACTTTCGGTCCGGACGGGATTATTGTCATTGGGTATGATGAAAAAACAAAGGAATTCAAGGATAGTACTTTACCGGTCGATCCATCTGATATTGTGAACCTTATAAACAAACGGGTTGATCGTCTTTTTGAGATTAATACTTTTGATATGCGGTATCAGGGTCATTCTTTAAGTATCATACATATTCCCCCTTCAATGGATAAGCCCCATATCATCAGGAATTATAAGACATATCATCCCAATGGAAAAGAAAAGAATTCATACCAGAATATTTCACTGGTCAGAAAAAACTCCCGAACTGATTTTTCTACCCGTTATGACTTGGATTTGATGTTATGGGATAACAAGAATGTGATACCAGAGTACAGGATTTTATCAAGTTATAATGTTGAATCCATTCATTTTGTTGAACATAATGAAACTTCATATAGGTGTATAATTTACCTGACACTGGAGAACACAGGAGGTCGACCTGTCGGAATAAATCACATGAAAGTTAAGTTTAAATTATTTGAAGATTCTTCTTCTGATGAAGAAATAACCTTTGAAGTCAAATTTAAACATGAAAATATTATAATTCCTACAGGGAATATTTGGAATAAACGTGTCGATATGTTTTCATCATTGCTAAAAATGGATAAAATAAAACTATCCTGGTTGATAGGAGAGTTAAACAAGAATAGAAAATATTTTTTCTGTTCACCATTGTTCCTTACATTATCCACTGGAATTTCAATCGAATCGGAACTTAAAAGGACATTTTAGCAGATGGAAGAACTGGTATTACATTTTGGAATTGAAGGTGGTGAAGAAAAAATATTCCGCATCTCGGTTGACGGAACCACCATGTTTATCAAGAAATTTTCTTTTATGAAGTTCGATTTGGATGATTGGGACGGTGGGGAAAAAATAATACCATCATTTGAATCATATTGGTCAAGCTTCACACTAGATCCAAAATGGTACAGACTTCAGCCTGTATTAGTACATATGGATATTAAACCGACTATTCTTGAATCTCTTCAAAAGATTGATCTAAAAACCCTTTCAAAATATGAAAAAACCAAGATCGAGGACTGGGTTCGTGTCTTGTCCAAGAACCAGTACCTTTCCGATTATGATTTCAAAAGAAATTGTAGGAATCATCAATCCCGATTCCGTTCCGAGGTTTTAAAAGTCTGGTTTGATAGGTATATCAATGTTCTTCTGGATGAAGATGGTAAAAAGGGTATGAATTTTTATTCGGGATTCTATATTTTTTCTTCAGTTAAAAACCGGTATCCGGGTTTTCGGAAACCATTGTATTGTAATTTACTTCGGAGTGAACATATCCCGTTCAATTTTTTTATACCGTTGGACCGGGATAAGGAATTTGGGAAACAGGTGTTCAATGAGATCCTTGGTGGTATTATCGAACAGATCACTCTTTTAAAAATTGAATATCCGGAAATTCCTCCGTCTAAATATTTGGATGATAGAACCTCCTTTGATACTTATATTGAATACCGACATGTTGATGGTTCAGAAGGAATACTAGGGATTGAAGTCAAATACACAGAACGATCCTATGAATTAAAGAATGGATCAAAGGAAAAGAGGGATGTAGAAGATGAGACTTCCCTTTATTACCGACGATCTTGCAAATCCGGGGTTTTTCAAAAAGGTATTCTCTCTCTTCTAAAACAAGATGACTACCGTCAGGTATGGAGGAACCAATTATTGGGAGAGAGTATCCTGATTGAAGATAAACCAAAGTATAGTCATTTCCATTCCTTAACCTTTTACCCTGAAGGGAATATCCACTTCACCGAAGTTATCTCGGGATATCAGGAGTTGTTGAAACCTGAATATCGGGATAGGGTTCAGGGCGTGACCTATGAACGATTTTTTAAAATATGTCGAAAATACTTACCAAATGAGGAATTCATAAGGTGGTTGGAGTATTTGGAGAGAAGATATATATGCCTTTAAGACATAAATATTCGTGTAAAATCATAATACTTGAACCTGTATTATTTATAACCTTTGACAATACGTCAAAAACAACCTTTTTATAAGTGATGTATATATTTACGTAAAACAGGTACATAGTATGTTTGAACTCTTAGGAAAGAACGAAGATGATATATCTTATTCCATTAGACTTGGGTCATCAAAAATCCCCGTATTTCTAAAACTGTTCATTGGACATATTGGTATTACTTCAGAAATAGTATTTTTTAAAGAGATGAATCAACCTATCATTATCACCCAACACACCGGAGAAAACGCAACTTTCGTCAAAATTTTCCTTCCTGTAATCGGTCTTCCTGCTACCTTTGCTCCCAAATTCAAAACAACACCTTCGTGCCCTTTGTGCAATACTTCGTGTCCTTCGTGGTTAAGAAAATGTCTATTTAACCACAAAGGACACCAAGTCAGGCGCAAAGGACACAAATAAGTGAAAAGTCAAAATCAAAAAGCATATGAAAAAGCTCATCACCATCATCCTGGGTCTGGCTTTCCTGCTGACCCTATCATCAAATGCAAATGCACAGGATAACCAGGAAGTCAAAAAGGACTCCGGTTATGTATTTACTGTCATCAAACAATTACCTGCCTCTCCGGTAAAGAACCAATACCGTTCCGGAACCTGCTGGAGTTTCAGCACCATCTCTTTCATCGAATCCGAGTTGCTCCGGATGGGAAAGGATACCTTCGATCTCTCGGATATGTACTGCGTACGGAAATCCTATGAAGATAAAGCGAAACTGCACGTCCGCTACCATGGCACGAACAACTTCGCCGGTGGCGGCGCCTTCCATGATGTGACAGATGTTATCAAAAACTATGGAATGCTCCCGGAGGAAGTCTATTCCGGCAAGGTAATCGGGGAGAAGGACCACGTGCACGGAGAGATGGACGAAGTGCTGAAAGCCTACCTCGAAGGAGTCATTAAAAATGAAAATAAGAAGCTCACCCCCGTCTGGATGAAAGGCTATCAGGGGATCCTGGATGCATACCTCGGAGAAGTCCCGGAGAAGTTCACTTATAAAGGAAAGGAATACACTCCCCGCTCGTTTGCGGATATGTTGGGCGTCAACCCGGATGACTACGTGGAAATCGCATCTTTTACCCATCACCCGTTTTATTCCCAGTTTGTGATTGAATTGCCTGATAATTGGTCACATGGGATGGTCTACAATGTCCCGCTGAATGAAATGATCGAGGTGATCGATAACGCCATCAACACCGGCTACACAGTTGCCTGGGGCGCAGATGTCAGTGAAAAGGGGTTCTCCTGGAAAAATGGCGTGGCCATTGTCCCGGAGAAGAACATCGCCGAACTGAGCAACCTCGAAAGATCTCGCTGGGAAGCGCTCTCCAACAGCGAAAAGGACAAGCAACTCTATACCTTTGAAAAACCCGGCCTGGAAAAAACCATCACCCAGGAAATGCACCAGGAAGGTTACGATAATTACCAGACTACTGACGATCACGGAATGCACATCACCGGCATGGCCAACGACCGGCAAGGCAGCACCTATTATATTGTTAAAAACAGCTGGGGCACCGATGGCAACTCTTACAAAGGATATTTCTACGCATCAAAGCCTTTCGTAGAATACAAGACCATGGATATCATGGTTCACAAGAATGCAGTGCCGAAAAATATTAGAAAGAAACTGGGGTTTTAGATTTCGAAAATCGAATATCGGGTTTCGTATCTCGAATATCAATACCTCTTCTTCCCCTCATGCTCATCCCATTTCCTGAAAGGCTTGATCGAATCAGGATGTGGAATATGCTCAAAAGGTATCGTTCTTTCGTTAAAAGGGAGGTTTATTTCATCATAGATGAAAGAATCATCAAAATCCGATTGGGCAGCTTCTTTGCGGGTGGCAGCGTAGAAAACCTTCCTGAACCGCGCCCAGTAGATGGCCCCGAAGCACATCGGGCAGGGCTCACAACTGGAATATAGATCACAACCAATCAACCGGTAATCCGACAACGCCTTACAGGCATTCCTGATTGCATTAACTTCCGCATGAGCCGTTGGATCATTTGTCCCAGTCACGGTATTGACGCCAGTGGCGATGATCTTCCCATCCTTGACAACGACAGCCCCAAAGGGTCCGCCCAATCCGCTCGTGGCATTCTCTTCAGCCAATCGTATGGCCTCTTTCATGAAATCGTTGTGTTCCATCTTGTCAGCAATTTGTCCATTTACCACCATGTGTATCAAAGCGTAGCGCCTCTTCCAGAAGCTTCAGATAGGCATCTCTCGAAATATGGGTCGTTCCATAACCCTTCATATGGTCGGTCTCTATTTGTGAATCGATGAAAAGAAACCTCCACCGTTGGAGCCTTTTCACCAGGTGATATAACGCTACCTTCGATGCATCCGGCTCAACGTGAAACATCGATTCTCCAAAGAAAGCCCGACCAATCGAAACGCCATACAACCCGCCCACCAGCTTTTTTCCATCGAACGCCTCGACACTATGGGCAAAACCTTCCTCATGCAGGGCGATATAGGCTCTCTCCATGCCCGGAGTGATCCAGGTGCCAAATTCACCCTTGCGGTTGATCGTAGCGCAATGCCTGATCACCTGTTGGAATGCTGTGTCGAAAGATACCGTAAACTTATGTTTCCGTACCGTACGTTCCAGGCTTTCAGGTATCTTGAAATCTTCCAGTTTGAGGACAAACCGTGGATCGGGAGACCACCAAAGGATCTGCTCATCATCTTCAAACCAGGGAAAGATCCCTTTCATATATGCCATCAACAGCCGGTCAACGCTGAGGTCACCACCTATCGCCAGAAGTCCGTCTTCCCGGGCATAACTTGGGTCGGGAAAGAAGATTTCATCGAAGAGTTGGTACACAGGCATGACTGAAATTATTTGATGAGTTGATCCAGGCAACGGTTGATGATGCTGCATGCTTCGGAAATCTCCGCCGCGCTGATCGTAAGGGGAGGGGAAATCCTGAAAGTGGTCGGACTGAAGAGATACCAGTCAATGATGACGCCATGTTCAGTGAGCAAGCTCCACAATTTGCTCGTCATTGCGGCACTTTCCAATTCAACACCCAGCATGAGTCCACTGAATCTGATCTCTTTGATTGCCGGGTGACCTGACAATAGATCAAAGAATATTTTTCCCTTCTGTTCTGCTCCCAAAGCCAGACGATCGTGTAAGATAACCTGCAAATTTGCCAATCCTGCAGCGCACGACACAGGATGCCCGCCGAAGGTAGTGATATGGCCAAGTTCCGGATTAAAAGTGAGGGCATCCATGATCTCTCTGGATGCAATGAATGCGCCCAATGGCATGCCGCCACCCATCCCCTTGGCGATAACCAGGATATCGGGGATGATCCCATATTTTTCAAATGCAAAAAGGGAACCGCATCGGCCAAAGCCGGTCTGAACCTCATCGAGAACCAGCAAAGTACCGGTTTCTATGCAACGCAGTGCAAGCGCTTGCAGGTAACCATCCTCCGGAAGGATGACACCTGCTTCTGCCTGGACCACTTCTGCAACCACACAGGCAGTTCGTTCCGTAATACACTGCAGGTCATCCTTATGGTTGAAGCGAATCAGCATGGTGTCGGGGATCAGCGGGCGAAAAGAGGTCTTCCAGTGCTCATCTCCCAGAATACTCAAAGCCCCTTGTGTGCTGCCATGATAGGCATTCCGGAAGGAGATCATCCCGGTGCGTCCCGTCACCCGCTTGGCCAGTTTCATTGCCCCTTCGATGGCTTCACTGCCGCTATTTACGAAATAGACTGAGGAAAGCGAACCAGGAAGTTGTTTAGCCAGCAGCTCGGCAAACCTGACTTGAGGAGATTGGACAAACTCCCCGTAAACCATCACATGGAGGTATGCATCCATCTGCAGACGTATGGCTTCTATCACCTCCGGATGCCGGTGACCGGTATTACACACAGAGACTCCGGAGACAAGATCAAAATACCTTTTCCCTCCCGGACCAAATAAATAGATCCCTTCTGCTCGTTCAATCTCAAGCATCATGGGCTTTTTGGAAGGAAGCCCCAGGTAAAGCCGAAACAGATCTGGTAATTCCATGTTTAAAAACAGCAGCTAAAAGTATAAAGAATTCCGGAAAAAGCGGTATGTTTGGCCTCCAAAACCAACAGGCTACATGATGGATTGGAAAGGAAAAGTGGTGATCATCACCGGCGGTGCATCCGGCATTGGAAGGGCGCTGGCAATACACTTTGCACAGCTGTCATGCCGGCTGGCGCTGGCCGACAGGGACGCAGAAAAGCTGAGGGAAGTCACCGAAGCAGCCAGAAAGATGTCCTCCGAAGTGATCATGGTGCCTACCGATGTGACCAGGGAAGATGAATGCCGGAAATTGATCGAGACAACAGTCGAACGGTTTGGGATCATTGATGTGCTGATCAACAACGCCGGGATCTCCATGCGGGCGGTATTTGAGGCGGTTGATCTGCGTGTGCTGCATCAATTGATGGATGTGAACTTCTGGGGTACCGTCTACTGCAGTAAATATGCCCTTCCATACCTTCTGCACTCGAAAGGATCACTGGTAGGGGTGATCTCCATTGCCGGATATGTTGGACTTCCGGGCAGGACAGGCTATTCCGCTTCCAAATTTGCAGTCAGGGGATTCCTGGATACGGTCAGGTGTGAGAATCAATACAAGGGACTTCATGTGTTGGTTGCTGCTCCCGGATTTACCTCTACCAATATTCGGAAAACAGCCCTTACTGCCAATGGATCAAACCAGGGTGAAACCCCAAGGAATGAATCGAAGATGATGACACCGGAAAAAGTCGCCACTCTTATCATCTGCGCTATCGAAAAAAGAAAAAACAGCCTCATCCTTACTTTCAAGGAAGGCAAACTCACCGTCTTGCTGAATAAATTCTTCCCGTCCTGGATCAGCAAAATGGCTTACAACCATATGGCCAAGGAACCCGACTCCCCCTTCAAGTAATCCCACTAATTTTCAAACCCCTCATAGTATTCTGACCGATCATTGATCACTGATCCTTGATAATTGATAATTGATAATTGATAATTGATAATTGATAATTGTCCTAACCCCTCGGATGATGCTGAAGAATAGTCGTTCTCAAGTAGTCGCGGTCAAGATGGGTGTAAATCTCGGTTGTTGTTATGGAGGCATGCCCAAGCATCTCCTGGACAGCCCGGAGGTCAGCGCCTCCTTCCACCAGATGTGTGGCAAAGGAGTGACGGAACGTATGGGGCCCGACTTTTTTCCGGATACCTGCCTTTTGTGCCAGATCCCTGATCATCATGTAAATGTATTCCCTGCTGAGTTTGTAACCTCGCTGGTTCAGGAATACATGGTTTTCAAATGACTTCTTAACCGGGACATGAACCCGCACTTCATGAATATACCGTTGTAATTGTCTGAGCGCCGTGCCACCCACAGGAACCAGCCGTTCTTTGTTGCCTTTACCGATTACACGGAGAAACCCTTCCTTGGGGTAGATATTGGAAATTCTCAGGTCGGTCAGCTCTGAAACCCGAAGCCCGCAACCATACAAGGTTTCCAGGATAGCTTTGTTGCGCTCTCCATCCGATTTTGAAAGGTCAATGGCTGCGATCAGGGCATTGATCTCTTCCAGGTTCAGGGTGACCGGAAGCTTGCGCCCGATCTTCGGAGATTCGAGCAATTCGGTTGGATCCTTGATGGAGAGGTTTTCAATGATCAAATATTTATAGAATGCCCTGATACCCGAAATTACCCTGGCCTGGGTTCGGGAAGTCATGCATAACTCGTTGATCCACTTGATAAAACCGTGCAGATCATCAAGTGTTACTTCAGCTGGTGTTGGACTTACATTCCGGGCTTCGAAATACTGCACCAGTTTTTCGACATCGTGAACATAAGCTTCCACTGAATTACCTGATAAGGATTTCTCCAGTTTCAGGTAGCTTTCAAAACCTCTGATGTAGGGAGTCCAGTTCATCGGGGTGTAAAAGTAATGGTTTGCATAATATTTAATGGATACTATTTCTCATTTCGAATAATATTACTACTTTTGCAGTCCAAAATTATCAGGACATGGCAAAGAAGAGTAAAGATCAACGAATTCAGGTGATCCTGGAATGTACCGAACACAAAACCAGTGGTATGCCGGGAACGTCGAGATATATCACCACTAAAAACAAGAAAAACACACCGGAACGGCTGGAGATCAAGAAGTACAACCCCGTTCTGAAGAAGATGACCATTCATAAAGAAATCAAATAGTATTGAGATATGGCAAAGAAAGTAGTTGCTACCCTGCAGAGTTCCGGAAAAGACTTCGCGAAAGTGATCCGGATGGTTAAGTCGCCCAAAACCGGCGCCTATGTTTTTAAAGAGACTGTTGTGCCAAACGACAAGGTGAAAGAGTTTATTGCCGGCGAATATAACCGGTAGATCATTTTCCAAGCGAACAACAAAGCTTTTTCTTCCGCAGGAAAAAGCTTTTTTTGTCTAACTGCTGACACATGGGCTGGTTATCCATATTTTCCAAAGACAAGAAAGAAAACCTGAATAAAGGGTTGGAGAAGACCAAGACATCGGTCTTTTCCAGGATATCCCGCGCCATCGTTGGTAAATCGCAGGTTGACGATGAAGTGCTGGACAACCTGGAAGAGATCCTGGTTTCCTCTGATGTGGGTGTCGAAACGTCCCTCCGGATCATCGAGCGCATTCAGCAACGCGTGGCCAGGGATAAATACATGAACACCTCTGAATTGCACGAAATCCTGAAGGAAGAGATCGCTGCCCTTCTTGCAGAAAACAATACAACCGACCTGATCGAACTCTCCGTCCCTGAAGGGATTAAACCCTATGTGATCATGGTAGTTGGGGTGAATGGGGTTGGAAAAACAACAACCATCGGAAAACTGGCCTACCAATTCAGAACCAAAGGGAAATCGGTCTTGATTGGCGCTGCCGATACCTTCCGTGCTGCTGCCATCGACCAATTGAAGATATGGAGCGAAAGAGCGGGAGTCCCAATCGTCTACCAGTCCATGGGATCAGATCCGGCATCGGTCGCCTTTGATACACTCAAATCAGCCATTTCGCGGGAGGCAGATGTGGTGATCATCGATACGGCAGGCCGGCTTCACAACAAGGTGAACCTGATGAATGAACTCTCCAAGGTGAGAAAGGTGATGCAGAAGCTGATCCCGGGTGCACCCCACGAAGCGCTGCTCGTCCTGGATGCCTCTACCGGACAGAATGCCTTCGAACAGGCACGGCAATTCATCTCAGCAACAGAGGTCAACGCCATCGCCCTTACCAAACTCGATGGCACCGCCAAAGGTGGGGTGGTCATCGGCATTTCCGATCAGTTTAAAATACCGGTCAAATACATCGGAATAGGAGAGGGGATGGAAGACCTCCAGATTTTCAACAAGATGGAATTTGTCGACAGCCTTTTCAGTCAGTCAACCCCTTGAGACACCCTAATACCCACCGGCGTATCAATATTATCACCCTCGGATGCGCCAAAAATATTGTCGATTCTGAGGTTCTCGCAGGACGATTGGCGCAAACAGGATTTTCTCTTGTACATGAGCGGAAAATCAATCCGGGTGATATTGTCATTGTGAACACTTGCGGCTTTATCCACGATGCCAAGGAAGAATCCATCGATACCATCCTGAACCTCGCCAGGCTCAGACGTGGAGGCAAAATTGCAAAACTGATCGTGATGGGCTGCCTGACCGAACTTTATGCCACGGAAATCCGGGAGGAAATACCCGAGATCGATGAGGTGTTTGGCGCCAATAAGATGGTCGATGTTATGAGAAGCCTAACTAACCGGTATGATGCCCATCACCTGGTTGAGCGGGTGCCATTTACGCCAAAACACACGGCTTATCTGAAGACATCGGAAGGGTGTAACCGGCGTTGTTCCTTTTGCACCATTCCGCTGATCCGTGGGAAACATGTATCCCGTACCCTGGAATCTCTTGTGGAAGAAGCTGAAATGCTTGCATCAGGAGGCGTCAGGGAATTAATGCTCATCGCCCAGGATCTGACATATTACGGCGTTGACCTTTACGGAAAAAGAAAGATCGCTGAACTTGTCCATCGCTTGGCTGAGATCAGGCAACTCAAGCGGATCAGACTCCACTATGCCTATCCGGCCGATTTTCCCCTGGAACTTCTAAATGTGATGCAACGTCATCCGAAGGTCTGTAAATATCTCGATATCCCTGTCCAGCATATCAGTGACCACATCCTTCAATCCATGAAAAGGGGAATTGGTAAATCAGCAACGATCA
>Ga0194126_10002134_pt1 | contig 32415 bp, 29 predicted proteins | sample TA2KigC150mmetaG_FD_148641 | JGI IMG/M metagenome (GOLD analysis project Ga0194126, IMG submission 148641) | Freshwater microbial communities from Lake Tanganyika, Tanzania - TA2015035 Kigoma Deep Cast 150m | ecosystem: Environmental > Aquatic > Freshwater > Lake | place: Tanzania: Lake... | reverse complement strand
ATTTGCTTTAACTTAACAAAGGTTGGTATAAGGCTATGCAAGATATCTTTGGGCAGACCTGTGAACCTTAAGAGCCCTTTTTCTGCTCTTCCATAGCCATGGCATTTATAATTAGCTGTGTGACCTCTGCTTTCGAAGGCACCTTGCCACTGCTCACCACCTGCTCATTGACTACCAGCCCGGGAGTCATCATGACCTTGTAATCTATAAACTTTTTGATGTCCTTGACCTCCTCTATGGTGGCATCAATGTCGAGTTCCTTTACCGCCTCTTCAACAGTCTTTTCTAGCTGATGGCACTTGGCACATCCGGTGCCCAGAATTTTTATGTTCATTTCTTAACCTCCTTTTATGTTTCCATAATAGCTTTTACGATAAGCTCTTTTGTCTTTTGTACCTCATCATCTGAAATATAGTCCATAAGTGTCTTAATGTCGCCGCCGATGTCTTCGTGCAGGGCTTTTTTCTTCATCCCTATGTCTCTGACCAGGACAATACTTTTGGTTGGCGTGAACCCGGACTGCTCAACGGTCTTCCTGGCACACTCAAAAGGACAGCCATCCACGGTAATGACGTTTTTTGCCGCTCTGGTCTTGCCAATAACTGGTTTAACCCCGAGCGGTAGCGCCCCCAGACAACCAATAGCCACTTTTTCCAGTCCAAGCTCCTTGACAGCCTCCATGCTGGCTAGAGCGCTGGTTATGCCCGTGTTGGACAGACCACCAAAACAGGAAAATATTAGGTTCTCGTGGGTCTTCATACCTTCTTCCCAGTGTTTTTCTTCTGCCATGTTACCTTTCTAGTTATCTAACTCGCTGGTTAATGTAAGAATACTCCAGCTATCCAACCCACCAGCGTACCTAGGATAATAATCGTCGGAATGTAAACGAGTGCCTTCTTTGCTCCAAAGACCCTGGCGATGGCCAGCCAGTTAGGCAGGCTGATTCCCGGACCGGTGAGTAATAAAGCCAGTGCTGGACCTTTGCCCATGCCCAAATTCATCAAAGTATCCACGAAAGGCGCTTCAGTCATGGTGGCAAAGTAAGTAACGGCTCCAATCATGGTGGCTAGAAATGATTGCCGCAAGCCAGACCCGCCGAGCCACGTCTCAACCCATTGCTGTGGCAGCAGAGCGCCGATAATTCCTACAATGAAAACTCCAGCTAATAGCAACGGGAAGATTATACGCACAAACCACCATGTCTCCTTGAGCCAGGCTTTCAGCTTATCTGCCTCGATAGTCCTCCAGGCATAAATTGCTACCACTACCAACCCCACTGCCCAGACAATAACCTTCTGCCAGTATGGCCCTTTCGACACTATGTAATTAGGTGCCAGCAACCAGACTACTAGTAAAAGGAGCAGGACTGTGGCCTTCTTGGTCATCAACGGCCCACCGCTCATTTGAATGCTAGAAACTCGATTTTTCTCTTCGCGGTAAAAGGCATAGGCCATGACAAAACCGACAGCGAAGGACATAAGCAGGGCACTTGCCAGCCTGGCTGTAACCATCTGCGCGCCCAGTATTTGCCCCGTATAGACCAGAGCCAGTATATTAGCCGCCGGAGCAACCCAGAGCAATATAAAAGCAGCACCGATGCCAGCGCCACCGTAATAGATACCGCTTGATACTGGGATGACTGTGCAGGAGCAAGCTGCCACAAAGAAACTGCCACCAGCGGCGATGCCGAAGGATGACAGCTTTCGGGCGGCAGCACCAAGATAGCCAATAATGGCTTCTCGTGAGATGAAGGTCACTATTCCACCAGCTAGCAGAAAGGCAGGAACAAGGCAGGTTAGCACGTGAAGGGCTATATAATCTTTAAGGGCATTAAGCCCACCCATAATTATCTGTAAAGCGAGTTCCATTTATTGCCTCCTAATGTTAGCCAGGCTCCTAAATCATGCTGCTAGCAGACCGGGACCTCGGTAAATACTTCAGTTACAGAAGTTACCACCGGTTTCATGCGTAGCATCACATATGATAAAGCGACCTCACGCTTTAAAGCGACCTCGAGCTTCAACTTGCCGGTTATTCTTGACTTAATAACATCCTGCTTGCCTGAAGCTATCATCTTCCAGGTGCTGTAATTTCCCGAAAGCTTAAAAATTGCGTCTTCATGCTCGCCTGGTGCTACAGGCATCAGGTCTCTGAGAACACCATCCCGGAAATCTGCCCAGATGTGCATCCGTATATCTCTCATCTCATTCGTAGATAACTTTGAGGCTTTATTCAATACTTCATCAATGTTCAACTCTTTAATAGAGGCGTCTAATGGAATACCCAGGCTTTCAAGAATCCTGCCTGTGGGTGTATTCTTATACTTTTCTCGTGTCTTCGGAGGCAGTATACCCATCAAGCTCGTAAGACCTGCCACGACTTCTTTCCTGTTCAACTCTCTACTGAGTTCTTCATCGCCCTCGACTGTACACAGAAAATCACCGTGCCAACCCTTTGCTGCCTCTTTGTTCTCATTCTGCTTTGCGGCTTCCAATACTGCCTCAACCCATTCTTTCGATGGAAACACCACCATTTTCTAGGCTCCGCTCCTTACTTGAATTCTTAAATGTGCATATACGATGGGTGAGAAAGAAGGTTAATTATTTGCCATTGCGAGGGGCATAAGCCCCGAAGCAATCCCCGAGATTGCCACGCTTCGCTCGCAATGACAGTTTGAGTCATTGAACGCTCTCAAAAAGAGCTTATTGAGATGTTCCAACTACACAACCGGGCCCTATTCTTTGGGCCTTCTTCAGCCTTTGTCTGTCTTGCAGGGCTGTTTCATTTCCCTCGAGCGCCTTGTTGACAGCCTCGACCAAGTCTGCATAGTGTTCTTTCAAGCCTTCTTTATCTATGGAATATAGTGCCCAGAGCCCGAGGCGCCTGAGCTTCAGGAAGCCGGCATCGTACAGGGCGCTCAGGTTTCTGGAGGCACGTGGCTCAGAGATATTGAGCACCTGCATCACCTCACAGACGCAGCACTCCCGCTCCAGCAGCAGGTTCAAAATCCTGATTCTGGTCTCGTCGGAAAGGGCCTTGAAGGCTTTAACCAGTTCTCTCATCTTCAAACTCCATCACTATATTCGCATCTACGCATATAATATCATGGAGGGATTAGCGTGTCAAGGATGTGGTGTGACCCGTTGCCTGATTACCCACCAATGTAGTTGCGACCTTTTAAGTTCGCTTGGGTGGTAATTTGGGTGGGGCTGAAGCCTCGGTGCTATATCTTCTTCAGGGGAATCATAAATCTCAATTTCCAAACCCTCATTCTGAGGGCGGCGAAGAATCTCCTTGAGGCTCTTTCTGGAACCCATCCCAAGCCGAGATTCTTCCCGATAAATCGGGATAAAATCGGGACTCCCTCAGAACGGCATAAAGTGGAATGACCGAAATACCCACTGTTTCGAATTTGAAGAATTCGAATTTTGAGTTTGTTTGGGGTTTGTAGTTTGTTATTTAGGATTTACGTAGCTGCAGGTATAGGTTCTGATTCGTAAATCCTTTCCTCGGCAAGCTGCTCCTCGGTGAGGGCAACATCGGCTTCAACATCTCTGCCCTCAATGCCTTTAGCCAGGATTTCCTTGTAATACTCGTGCTGTATGATTAAATTCATGACTTCGTTAGTCCCGGTCCATATCATGGCCAGCCTGGCTTCTCTTAGCGCCCGCTCTACCGGGTAGGTATTAGTGTATCCGATGCCGCCGAGAATCTGCATGGCATCGTTTGTCACTTCCCAGTACGTTTGGGTGGCTAGTTTCTTCAACTCGGAGACCAGTCGCCTTTGGTAACCTGGAGTACCTACTCCATCATCAACGGTTTTGGCTACAGCGTAGGCAAATGCGCTGACGGCATCGAGCTTGGTCACGCAATCAGCTATCTTGAAGTTGACTCCCTCGAAGTTTCTTATGGTCATGCCGAAGGCCTTCCTCTTGTTGGCATACCTTGCAGCCACTTCCAGAATAGCCCGTGAGCCGCCCACTCCGCCAGAGAGAAGCCTCTCCGGCACCATCATCCTGTAAAATATCTTCGCTCCATCATTTTCTTTCCCGAGTAAATTCTCCTCCGGTACTGGCACATCGCGGAAGACCAATCTGCCTGTGCCTGTGCCCCGGCTCCCCATTAGACCGTAGACGTGTTTAACCTCAACGCCCATATCTCTCTCAACGATGAAGGCACTGAGCGAGTCACGGCCAGCGCCGGGATTAGTAACTGCATATACCAGAAAGAAATCGGCACCCTCAGCACCAACAGTGAAGCGTTTCTGCCCGGTGAGGTAATAGATGTTGCCCTTTTTTCGAGCCACAGTGGTGGCGCCGAAGAAATCAGAGCCGCCTCTGGGCTCAGTGAGTGCCTCGCCGGCCCATTGTGTGCCGGCTATCAACGGTTTGAGGTATTTCTCTTTTTGTGCCTCGGCTCCGAAAAGATTCAGGGCCTCGCCGACGATGGAGGTGACTGAACAGAGGCAAGCAAAAGGCACGCCAAGTTTATTTATCTCCCCTATGTACAGGATTTCGTCCACCCATTTAAGGTCTCTGCCACCGTATTTCTTGGGGAACCGGATGCCAAGTAGATTTCTCCTCCCAGCATCCCTGACGAACTCGTAGGGAAACTTGATTTTGTCGGCATCCATATCCAGAATGAGCTGTCGGGGTACGCTCTTAACAAAGTCCTGTACCTCCTGCTTGAACCTCTTCTGTTCTTCGGTTAAAAACACCTCTAACATTTTCTCCTCCTTTATGAATGATTTAGATAATCAAATATGTTGTGACAATGGGCGAGCACTGCGCATTCTGATTGTATCGCTTTCCAGACAAAATGCCAAGTTGTCCGCCAATGCCTAACTCCTGTCTATGTATGTCGGGCCGGCTGACAGGCTACGGCCATTGCTATTCATTCAGGGCTAGAAGCATTTGACTACGGACAGAGTGAACAGGTTGGACATTGAGTGCAGAATCTTTATTTGCAGTCATTCCCTCCATCTATCTCGGTGGCTTCTGTATGGATACTCGCGATAATAGTATGGATACCAGTAATAGTATTGGTATCCGGAGTACGGGTAGTAGTACGGATATTTTGGACATTCTGGGCATTGTGGACACGCGGGACATAAGTTTTTGCCCTCCTCCAAGCCTTTGGTATAACCTTCGCTGTAGCCAGACTCTCTACCGTCCGTCTTACCTCTATCATAACCTTCCTTGTAACCCTTGTCGTAGCCTTCTTGCTTCCCCTTCTCATACCATTGCTGGCATGCAGGGGGCATCGTCCCCGGTGGGACACAGGCAGAGCCGGCGAAAACCGCTCCGAGCAAGGCTAAAACAGCTATTGGAAGTAAAATATAGAGAACTCGCCTATTTATTTTCATTTTTCTCTCCTTTCCTTATTTCATTTTTATCTAGGTCATAAGAATGGCTTATGGCCTATTTTCGTTTGCTGCGTTTGGTACTTCTTTCAGGCAGTTTAGTTTTTGTTGCCCTGGCTGGTTTTATGGAGGCTAGTGCCACTTTGCCCGATTTGGATGGAGCAGCTACTGCAGCCTTAGCCCTTGTTGGCTGCTTTGTCTTTAGTGGCGGAGGCGACTTGGCAGCACTTTTTGCCACCGCAACGGGTTTCTCAAAGGAGACCTCTCCTTCGTCCTCTTTGGAAACGACAGCTACTGCCACCTCTTCTTTGAAAAGCGGGCGATTGTCTAGCGGGAGTTTTGCCTCATTGGCTTTGGCCCATTTCACCGCCTCTTTATTGTAAGGCTTTTCGAATCCATAGACGCGGTAGGTAATCATGTCTGCTAGGTGTGTGACTAGCCAGGCGATATCTAGGGAGCTTTCCCAGTCTCGTTCTATACCGATGCAAACCATGTTGTTTTCCTGGCTGATATTGGGATGAAAATGGGGCGTGAGGCAGGTGACATAAGGTGCTTCATTAGGATAGCCTGGTATCCCGGCGGGCAAGTAAATCTCCATGACATGGTTTGCTGTCAGACATGGCTTTCCATTATTCGGGCGGAGCATCATGCCTCTACATTTGAAGGTGACCAGGTATTTTGTGGGTGGACTGCCCTCTTTGGGTTCCACTTCGATGAGGTCAGAATTAGCGGCTAAATCATTGAGCCAGCGGTGCTCTTGGGCCAGCCGCTTTTGCAAATCGGTGGCTTTTGCACCCGGCTGTATGAAATAGCACAGAACCAGGATTTCATTTTCCACTACGCCGACTGAGGCTAATGTCTGCCAGGGATGAAGTGTCCTGTAAGATGAGACTCCACCTCTTCTTATATAGCGTCCCTGAGGATTGCGGAATAACTGTTCACCTGTCCTCTGCAGATAGGCGACTATTTGTCTTCCGGGTCCACGCTCTTTAACTATTTGCGGTGTGATCTGCGATAGTAGCTTCCCAACCGTGACGCGTTCTGAGACCAGCGCTGGGTAGTAGCGGTCATGGGTGAAGTCCCAGATATATATTCTCATTTAAACCACCTCCTTCCTTTTTGTTTTACTAGTTAAACTGTCAGGCAACTTTTGCGATTTCTTCGGTTGGTGCTAGAGGGCACTCCCAGGTGGTGCAGCCTCCGTACTCCTCCCAGCATGATAGATGATGTACTGTGCCGCACTTGGGACAGGTGAAAGAAGGGTTTGCCTCGCTGTATCCTTTCTTGCCACACCAGAGACAAGCTGCTTGCTTCATATTTCCGTTTGTCTCCCAAGTTGTCTGTTTGCTCGCACCTAACCGTCGGCGCATTGTGTACAGGGCCAAGAAACCAACAAGAAAACCGGCTATACACAGGGCTAGGACGAAAACTATTGTCACGGATTTCTTACTCCGCCTCAGCTTATCTTATGGCATGACTCTGATAAGCTTGATTATATTTACGAACGCTGGCATTGGCATCCATAACCTGCCATACAAACAGGAAGACGTAGGCAATAGCTAATATGGCCATCAAAGCGATGTAGGTTGGTTCCAGATAATAGTAGTACATGACAGCACATGCTATTAAGCCACCAATAAGAGCCAATCCGGCAAAGAGAGCAAGAAAACCGATGACGATTCTACCCAAAGTTATATGTCCGAGGCCATGCAGTCCGAAAATGCCGCCGATGGCAGCCAGAGCCGTAATGGTGTTCTCTGAGGCACGGCTGTCAGGTATGTTTGTACCACAGTACTGGCATACCCTGGCATTCATATCTATTTCTTTTCCATGAACCCGGCACATCCTCCCCCGTTCAAAGCGCTCTTCCCGCTCCATGCCTGGTCCCGGCGGGCCTATGCCTACTTCACCAGAAATGACTTCTTCCTTGGTGTACTGTTTACAGGCTTTGCACTTGAAATCAGCATCGTAGTCGGTGACAGGGCCGCAATTAGGACACAGGCGGACTAGTTTTACCTCTATCTCTTCCATAATTAACCTCCTTTCATTCATATGAAATTTAATACTTTGCCTCTGTCTTCGTCAAGTTCAAAGTGAACAACTGACGTTTTATTGCTCGCTGTAATGATATGGAATGGCGGTACTTGTGCTTGTGAAAGAGTCTTGTCTAGCAGCCATGGTTTGGCCCTGCTGATGGTGGAAGTCATTTCTGGCTGCATAAGCTTGTGGCAACTGGGACATCTTAGCTCGTCTGAGCCTAATTTATCGAGGCGTTTTAGAATCTGGCTCGTGTAGCCACAAGTACAGGTCGCTCCGAAGACGAGGTCGAAATCAAGCCGGATAACCGCTCCGGGACCTAACTTCTCTTCAGCCATAGTCAGCAGCTCACCGAGGATGATGTCGGAACCCCCCCTCTCAATGGTAATAACGGATTTGAGTGGATTATGGTTTAGGCATCTCTCGTTTTGGGGAAAGCTAGCTGGCAGATACTCGTTGGTTACCCCGTTGAAAATAAGTCCGCTTCCGCCGGTGACTTTCATTCCATGGATAAGCTTCAAGGCTTCTTGGACTTGGAGGGCGCCGATGATTGAAGAGATAGTGGGTGTTGTGGGCACTCTTCCCTGTTCAACTTCTTCAATCGGTAGCAGGCAGGAGAGGCGGCGTTTAATTTCCTTGTAGGCTTCCTTTGGAAGATTGCACTCGTAGCAGGCACCTTCGCCAGGGATATAAACATGAAATTCCCCGACCATTTCCTGAATGCCGCCGTTAATCCATGGTGTGCCCACTTTGTAGCAAGCGCGGTTGACAAAAATCCTAGCTGCGAAATTGTCCACACCAACCAGGACTACATCCATGTTGCGGAAGACGCCGAGACCGACATCTGTGGTTATATCACCGCAGATAATGGTGACCCTAACATCAGGGTTCAGTTCTTTTAGTCGCTCGGCCGCTACCTGGGCCTTCAGCTTACCGATGTCATCAGCGTGAAACAGGACAGAGCGGGTGAGATTGGCAGCCTCAACGGCATCGAAGTCAACTATGAGTATTTGGCCGATGCCGACCAGTGCCAGATTCTTTAAGGCCTCGTTCCCCAGAGCACCAGCGCCAACCACCATCACCCTGGCATTGGCTACCTTTTTCTGCTGCCACCAGGAAATGAGTTTAAGAGAATCGTAGCGACCCTGAATAACGGGCGAGTTACGGCTGCTTAAATCCCGTTTGGTAGTCATATTCCTCACCTGCTATCAAATTCTTGACCTTGAAGGTCAAAGGGAACCATTGCCCGGATTTCTTAGGTATAAGCTTGAATACGAATTTCTCTTTTTGTCCGGGCGCAATCTCTTTTTGTTGAGCTTGACGCTCTTGCTCCATGATATCCCAGTGAGTTGCTTCAAAATTGACTGAAACTTCCACAGTGCCAGAGCCATCACCTATGTTCTGTACCCAAACTGATACATCCTCCCCCTTCTTGATTGTGTTGTCTTGGTCTTGCTCTTCTATGGAGGTAATGACAAAAATCGGCATTGCTGGCACCGTTGCGGCCACTGTCATATGGGCGTGAACTTCTTTAGTCTTGGTATCATCGTCATAAGTAAAGATGATTTTATCTGTGTAATCTTTCGGCTCGAGTCCGCTGCGGTCTACAGTAACATTGATGGTGGCATTGCCATCACCAGATTCCTTGTCCACCTTTGTCCAGTCTGGTTTATATGAGATGTGCCAGGAGAGGTTGCCGCTGCCGGTGAGGGACATCTGTAAGGGTATCGACTCTTCTTCGATGGCACCGAAGAACAAATACTGGGGAGTGATGGAAAGTGAAGTGCTTGTTTCTGCTGGTGTTGTTGCGATGGGTTTCGGTTGTTGCCAGTCAAGCGCACCGGTATTAGTGATATAAGCGATTAGAATCCAGAGAGTACCTTTTTCATCTTCAGCTCGCATTTCTAAGGTGCCAACGGAATTGCCGGCCTTTCGTGTTTCAGTGATAGGTTGCTCTGTAATCTCCCCCAATTTAATAGGCACAGATTCAATGCCCTTTTTCCAGGGTTCAGACTTGTTGGAACCCTCTGCTTTACTCCAGGTTTCACCGTTCTCTCGGATGAGATAATGGTATAGTTCTCCCTTGTCCTCATTGTAGAACGAGAAGGCAGCTACTGGAAAGTCCTCAAAAGGTAGCTGACTGTTTTCCTTCTGACTGCTGGGCAACCTGGTCAAAAGTACCACTATGGTGACAAGCGCCGCCATAAAGAGTATTAGAACAGGTATGAGGGAAGCAGGCATCCAGCTTGGCGATGGCACCAGTTTTTCTGGATGAGGTAAGAGTTCAGGCTTCTTAACCGGAACTTCGTAGGTGTAGAAGCCTCTGATTGCTTTTAGCTCTGAGCCGTCCCAGCCGAAGAAGCAAAGTTCACCTTTTATAGGGTCACATACAGCAGCTACATGCCAGGGATGGGAAAAAGCAATTTTATGCGAATTTACGTCGTCATCAGATAAGAAAGCCCCAAATCTGGGATGGGTATGGTACCAGCCGACAACTTTATCCTTGGGGTATTCTCTTTGGGCTGATTCCACGAGCTCCAGCCAGACTTGATGGGTGAACTGTGCCTGGGTTTGGTTCCCGGGAGCTGATTCAGACTTAACTGTGCCGACAATATCAACCCGATATTTGCCGGTGCTGTCTTCGGAGACATTGCCCAGGAGGATACCGACTACCTCTCGTTTAGTGTTGGCTGTCCCATGGCGGTGAATAGCGTCATAGGCTCGCTTGTCAATATAGATAACAACCTTATTATCTTCAGGGCTTCCCCAGACCTTGAGGTTCGCCTTATGGCTGCTTCCGTTCATCAGCCTTTGCCTCCGCCCCTTTGTTCGCCTTTCCTCTTGTCTTTGTTCTGCCTTTCTCTACCCTTCCCCTTTTCCTGGCTTTCCCCTCAGGTATCCTTTCTATCTTTGGCAGTTTTCCTTTTGGCCATTTGATGCCAGCAAACGCTTTTTGTAGACCGCCTAATCGCCCGCCGGTGCTCAAGTAGGCAGCTAGGAGGCCACCAACAAGCCCGACAACCGCTGGAATAATCAGGAGAAGTAAGGGAAACGGCTTGATGCTCTTGAGTTCTATCCCGTCCTGTTTGAGCATGAGTCTAAGGCGCTGAGCATTTTTGGCTTCCATCATCCCGTTTACAATCTCTGGCTCGAGGTATCTGTTGTTCAGGGTAGCAGCCGCGCCAACTGTATATGCAGCATTCTGCTCGCCTTCGAGTTCCAGGAAGTAGCGGCCGATTTGGGGTTGGGTGACCAGAAATAGCTTTTTGTTGCCAATATCGAACGATAGTGGGGATAATTCTTTAGTTCCAAAAGACAGTTTTCTCAGTTGGGGTGGCTCATCAACAGTGACCCCCAGAATATTCTGCCACGTGGAATATTGCTCGGCTTCTTTCCAGCCTGGGAAAGAGTTAAAGGTGAATTCGGAAAGGTCGATATTTGCGGGATAAAAACAACGATTCAAAGTAAAGTTAATGCCAGAAGCGCCACGCTCAGCCTGCACCTGTAAAATTTTTCCTGGCTGCAGTTCACAGGCAACTGCCTTGACGGACACTGTTTCTGTAACCGTGGGTATCTGGTTGACCAAGTTGTAATTGTTGCTAAGCTCGTAGGAACGGAATTCATAGGAACCATCACTGTTTGTGGTTGTGCTCTGGTTGGTGCTGGACAGATAGACAGAGGCTCCGGGGACTGGCTGTTGATTGGTATCAATTACTTGGCCTGATAAAGATGTCACGCGGCTGAAAATGCGGATGTCATAAGATGCATTGCCTGTGACTCTCTGTGGCTGAAGACAGGGGTAAGTCTCGTACCAACAATCTTTGTCAACGCATACCATCTTATAGCAAGTGCTCATTACCATAATTGTAGCTTCGCCTTGGCACATCAGTCTCACCTGTCCCGGTGTTGGCGGTGCTGACCACGAATATGTATAGGTTCCGCTTGTGGTAAACTCCGCGATTCTTTCCTGGTAGCCGCTGGGAAGCTGAGCTGTCACGCGAACATAGGTGTTGCTGGCACTAGTGCTGACGGTGATGGCTACAGTCTCGCCGGTCAAATATACCGGCTTGTCAGTCCTGAGTGACAGGGAAAGTGATGATGCTTGGAAGGCGATTTTACTCTGAGTGGTTTCTTCATTAAATAAAGTGGTATTTGTGGCTATAGGAATAGCTTCATTTGCGCAGGAATTCGAGGCAATAGCATAGTTTGGTGCAACTGTGGAGTCTATAATAAATAAGCCAAACACCAGAATACTAAGCCAAATCCCGAAAACTAATCTCACCATTGCCCTCCGTCTGCGTAACCTACGACTATTCTAGCACATTCCGTCGATGTCATGACGACTGCCCGCGACCCTGAAGGGTCGCAGCTACATTGGTTGGGTAGAAATAAGCATATGTAGCGGCGAGGCTTTAGTGAACTTGTAGGGACAGACCTTCAGGTCTGTCCGCTTATTCGTGTTGCCTTGTGGACAGGTCTAAAGCCCTGTCCCTACATGTAGCACTTCTTCCCACTACAGTGGGTAGATTGGAACATCGGCTCCAATCATTGACTCACCAGTGTAGTTGCGACCCTTCAGGGTCGCCTGGCGGTGGGGTTCTGGTGGGCCTGAGTCCAGCAATTATGTACTACGTGAAATACGGAATGCACATTTTGGTTATGGTTTGGTATATAATAGCAGATAGAGTAGCGATGATTGGGGATAAAAGGTGCTGGAGTCATATATTAAAAGCATATATGAAACCGGGAGGAAAGGCGATGCCACCGAGCCAAGCTATTATCAAAGCTTAGTTGGACTCCTCGAACAATTCGCCGGCTCAGTTGACAAGAAGTATATCTCAGTTACTACGTTGCCCAAAAGGACCGAAGCCGGCAATCCCGATTTCAGAGTCTGGGATGGTAAACAGAGCATCGTCGGCTATATCGAGGCGAAACCGCCAACCGTAGAAAACCTCGACTATATCGAGACCACCGACCAGCTAAAACGCTATAGGAGCATATTTCCAAATCTCATTTTAACCAACTTCTTTGAGTTCAGGCGCTACCGTAATGGTCAGTTGGCTGAGAGAGTATCGATTGCCAGGCCTTTTGTTCTGCATCAACTGAGAACCATCCCGCCGATTGAAAATCAGGATAAGTTCTCGAAGCTCCTGGAGCAGTTTTTTGCCTTCTCCTTACCCAAAACATATTCAGCGAAGTCATTAGCTGTGGAACTGGCAAAGAGGACAAAGTTCTTGAAGGAGCAGGTGGTTATAGAGGAACTGCGTGAGGAGGAGGAGAAAGGGACAGGCTTTATCCTCGGCTTCTATGAAGCATTTCAAAAATACCTCATTGGCGGCTTAACCAAAGAAGCCTTCGCCGATTTATATGCTCAGACGATTACCTACGGGCTTTTTGCCGCCCGCACCAGATGCCAAAACGGCTTTAACCGCAAGCTGGCTTACGATTACATTCCAGAGACCATAGGCATTCTACGGGATGTTTTCCATTTTATATCTTGGGGAAAAGTGCCTCCGCAGATAGAATGGATTGTGGACGATATATCTGAAGTTCTGGCAGTGGCTGACGTCAATAAGATACTACACCAGTTCTATCACGAGGGCAGAGGCAGCGACCCCATTGTACATTTTTACGAGACGTTTCTGGCGGAATATGACCCTAAAGAGAGGGAAAGGAGAGGCGTTTACTATACGCCAGAGGCGGTGGTCTCCTATATTGTCCGCTCGGTGAACATGCTACTCAAAGAGCGATTTGGCAGGGCAGATGGGCTGGCTTCCGGTTCGGTCACCGTGCTTGACCCGGCGGCGGGCACGTTGACCTTCTTGGCTGAAGCCAGCAAGCTGGCAGTTCAGGAATTTATCAATAAATATGGCGAAGGCGGCAAACACAAGTTCATCGAAGAACATATCCTGAGAGACTTCTATGCCTTTGAGCTGATGATGGCTCCTTACGCTGTGGGACACTTGAAGATGTCATTTCTGCTGGAAGAATTGGGCTATAGGCTGCAAAAAGACGAGCGTTTCAAGCTGTATCTCACCAATACGCTGGAGATGGAGGAATTGCAACAGACGGCGCTCCCCGGCATGTCATCATTGGCTGAGGAATCGCACCTTGCCGGTAGGGTCAAGAAGGAGACACCTATCCTTGTTATCCTGGGCAATCCACCATATTCCGGTCATTCAGCGAATGTCGGTGAGTGGATTTCCAAAGAAATCAAAGCCTATTACAAGGTTGATGGCAAGCCTTTGGGCGAGAAAAATCCCAAGTGGCTTCAGGATGACTATGTCAAGTTCATCCGTTTTGCCCAGTGGAAGATTGATTCTGCCGGCGAAGGCGTTTTAGGCTTCATCACCAACCACAGCTATCTGGACAACCCCACTTTCCGCGGCATGAGGCAGTCTTTGATGCAGAGCTTCGATGAGATTTACCTGCTCGATTTGCACGGCAACAGCCTGAAGAAAGAGAGATGCCCCGATGGCTCCAAGGACGAGAACGTCTTTGACATCCAGCAGGGGGTCGCCATAGCACTGTTTGTTAAAAAGAAGGGGCTGGAGAAAAAGGTGTTCCACTCTGAGCGCTGGGGGTTGCGGGAAGTCAAGGAAAGATGGCTTCTGGGAAATGACGTTAAAACAGCAAAGTGGCAGGAAATTAAGCCAAAATCCGAATTTTATCTGTTTGTCCCCAGGGATGAGAAACTGCTGGATAGTTACAGCAAATATCCGAGGATAACAGGTATATTCCCGGTGAACAGCGTTGGCGTGGTGACTGCGAGAGATGACTTCGTTATTGATTTCGAACAAGAGGCATTGAAAAGACGGATAAGGACTTTTAGAGACAAAACCTTGTCAGATGATGTTGTTCGACAGGCTTTTAGGTTGAAGGATAAAGTAGGCTGGAAAGTATCTGACGTTCGTGAGAAGGTTAGTAAAGATAAAGATTGGGAGAAAGCAGTAACAAGAATCCTCTATCGTCCCTTTGATGTGCGCTGGATTTTCTATCACGACGAGGTTATTGAGCGCTCGCGCAAAGAAGTCATGCGCCACATGATGCAGGAGAATGTGGGGCTTTTAACCTGCCGCCAGCAGAATACTGTTGGATTCTATCATGCCCTTGTATGCAAGGAAATAGTCGAATCTTGTATTGTTTCCAATAGCACACGAGAAATAAGCTATCTTTTTCCTCTCTATCTCTATCCTGATACTGACGGAAGGGACATGTTCAGCCATCTGGAGTCGGGCGAGCGGAAACCGAATGTTAATGTTAAATTGGTTGAAGCTCTGAACGAAGCTTATGGTGAGGAGCCGACGCCGGAGGCAGTCTTCTATTATATCTACGGTGTCCTTTATGCCAACGTTTACCGCAACAAGTATGCCGAATTTTTGAAGATAGATTTCCCCAGAGTGCCTTTCGCCAAAGATTATAACCTGTTCCTTAGAATCGGCGCGCTAGGCAAGAGACTGGTTGACTTACATCTGATGCACTCAGCGGGGCTGGATAGTCCCATCGCCAGGTTGCAGGGAAGCGGCGATTGCAGAGTAGATAAGCTGAGCTATAATCAGGGAGAAAAGCGAGTTTACATCAACAAGTCACAGTATTTTGAGGGCGTGGAAGAGGAAGTTTGGGAATATCAAATCGGCGGCTATCAGGTGGCGGAAAAATGGCTTAAAGAAAGAAAGGGCAGAATTCTGTCTCCCGATGATATAAGGCATTACTGCAAGGTCATCACCGCCTTGAAGAAGACGATGGAAATCCAGCAGGATATAGACGCTTTGTACCCAGAGGTTGAGGCAGTGAACATGTAGGGACAGACCTTCAGGTCTGTCCGCTTATTCGTGTTGCCTTGCGGACAGGTCTAAAGACCTGTCCCTACATGTGGTATTCTTCCCCGCTACAGTGGTTAGATTGGAGCATCGGCTCCAATCATATCTGGAGCGGATGCTCCAGGCATACCCCTTAGGTTTGGGCGATTATGGCGGCGCCGAGGGCGGCGATGATTTGGGGCTGTGGCGGCATCAGCAGCTGGATGTTCAGCTCCTGTTCTACCGCTTTGACGAGGCCGATGTTTAGGGCACCGCCGCCGCAGATAGCACATGGTTCTGCCAGCTTTACCCTCTTTACCAATGAGGAAATCTTGGTGGCTAAGGCGTTATTGACCCCGGCGGCGATGTCCTCTTTGGAGATGCCTTCAGCTACCCTGGTAATGGCCTCTGTTTCGCCGAAAACAGCACAACCGGTATTGAAGGTGATGGGATTCTGAGACTTAAGGGAGAGTGGGCCAAAGTCATTCAAATCTATCCGCAGCACGTTGGCGATAACTTCAATAAACCGGCCGCTGCCAGCAGCGCATTTTTCACTGACGACAAAATTTGTTACCATCCCCTGGGTGTCCAGCCGCATTACCTTGGTGGATTGGCCGGCTACGTCTATCGCTGTCTTAACTCGGGGGAAGATGCTGTTTATGCCTCTGGCGGTGCAGATTATGTCACTTGCCTTGCGGCCGGCGAAATGGACATTGGCGGCACCTGAGCCTGTGGCCACAATATTGGTTATATCATCCTGAGACAGGTTAACCTGCTTCAGAAGCTCGTGCCTTATTGTCTCGGCGGCTACTCGGTAATTGGCTCCAGAAAGAATCACACAGGAAGCGACAAGCTCGGAATCTTTAGTCAGGACTCCTTTGCTGTATACTGAGCCGATGTCTATGCCCATAAACCAGGTCATTAAATTTTTCACCCTCACCTTAGTCCTCTCCCGTCGAGGGAGAGGGGACACTTCGAGATTAACATAGCTTAGTGAAAAAAGGTGGCTTTTTCCAGACGGCGTGGCTTAGTTGGGACAGGTTCACCTTTAGCTATCGCCTCCATTGCATGTTCCTTTGCCAGTATGGCGGCGCCCATAGCTCCAGTTATGAGCGGGTCTTTGGGAACGAGAAGCTCACAGCCCAGATTCTCTTTCATTGCCTTGACCATGCCGATGTTTTTAGCTACACCGCCAGTGAGCACCACATCTGGTTCTACCTTCAACCTTCGTGCTAATGCCGCCACTCTGCTGGCCAAAGCATCGTGAAGCCCAGCTACGATGTCTTCCAATTTCTCCCCTTCGGACAGGCGTGACACCACCTCCTGCTGGGCGAAGATGGTGCAGAAGTTGCTAATTTGAATCTTCTTAGCGGACTTCAGGGCGATGTCTCCCAAATCATCCAACCTGATGCCCAGGGTGGCAGCGATTACCTCCAGGAATCTGCCGGTTCCAGCGGCACACTTGTCGTTCATAACAAAATCAATCAGCTTGCCGTTATGAATTTTCAGGCACTTGGCATCTTGACCGCCGATATCTATGGCTGTTCTGGCGTTGGGAAACAAGCTGGAGACGCCTTTGGCGTGGCAGCTCAGCTCTGTAATCTGACGGTCAGCGAAGGGGACATTGAACCGGCCGTAGCCTGTGGCGACAACATAGGAGATATCGTCAAGCTGAAGGCCAGCTTGTTCTAATGCCGTTTTCATGACTTCATTGGCTAGCTGGCGATGCTCAGGGCCAGTGGGCCCCTTAATGGCAGACAAAACCCTGCCATCTGTGTCCGTGAGGACAATTTTGGTCATGGTGGAACCTATGTCTACGCCGGCGAAATACAAATTGACCTCTGGAGATTTGTTTATCAACCCTTCACCCTTATCCCTCCCCCCTTCAAAGTAGGGGCGGGCATAATGTTATGTCAATAGCTTTCAAAAGCAAGGAAGAGCGTTGCCATTTAGAGGTAAGGAGGGTCTTCAGCAGAATCCAAGAGAGTTTTTGATTGTATTCAAGTCGATGTTCACAAAATCCTTTGCTTCTGCATCAGTCCAATGTGTCTGAGCATCCGTGGTCACTGCTTTACCACTTTGGCTCAGCAGATATCTAGCAATGCGGCTTTCATTGTACAGACTTCTAAAACTTTTCCAGACGTCTTGTGGATAGTTGTTCCGCAAGAGTTCCATCCGCCAAACATGTGGAGTGTGAAGCCATTTTCCTTGGTTATCTATAGGAATTGAGGTATCTGAGTGTATAATGTTGGGGTCATTAAAGAAATGTGCCTCAACATAGTGCATGGCTGTATAAAACGCTACAGTTACAACCCAATCCTTGTAGGATAAGTTGGCTACTAATTCAGATAACAGCTGTTCATTATGTTGTGCTTGATACAAATGAGCCTGATAGGATGGCATTTGTGTCCCTATCGTATATTAGTTCAGCTCCAGGATGGATCACATCCGTTCTACCCTCATAGAGCTTTGGCATATAGAAGAAATGCATAGTGAGCAGTGGATTTTGCTTAAGTAAATCGTATTCCAGTTGAAGTAGTCTATCCATCAAACTGCGACTGTACTTTGTATTCTCTAGCAGAATTACAAAGTTTGTATCATCCAGATATCTGTACACATAGATAGCAGATACATCTTCAACCTTGGAATAAGCTTCAGCCACCCTAGCCATGGCTAGATTTATAATTTCATCCCTACTTGGTTCTATATCTATTAAGCTGTGTGCGAAAGAATTTCTCTCAAACAGTATACTAAACATATTGTCTGTCAATGGAAGATAATTGACACTCGAATTCGTGATTATTTCTCCCTCAAAGTCATACCATTTAATGGCTAGACTCGACACAAACTTTCTAAAGGAAGATAGAAAGACGTCTTCTCCAATATGCACGGAAGCAATCTCTGGTGTTGCAAAGAAGAAAGAAACAGACTCTTTAAGCGGGTCAATTCGGCGAGGCTCCCTGACCTTGTCATCACTAAGATAGAAGCACCAATATTTTCCAGCAAAATACATAGGCAAAAGGTTGACAAAAGATGCATAGCCTTGTCTAGTGTCTCTTGCTATGTGAGAAGTATCGTAGGCGTGACCGGCTATGGCCAAAGAATTTACTGAATCGCTCATCCTTCTAATTCCTTCTAGTGTATTATTCTCTCCAAATCATCAGCTAAGAAGCTACTGACATGGTCGTAGAAAGATTCTATGCCTTGAACATCAAAATTATATCTTTTCTCTGGTAATGTGTTTATGTCTACAATAACCCGAAGCATAGCTCCTTCTTCACCTATTAATCTAATCCATCTATTGATTTCAGTTGTTTCCCAAGATTGCCGGTGTAGGATATGTAATTGTAGTGCATGTTCTCCAACTAGGGCTCCCTCTTTGAGAAAGATTTTGCGGATTATAGAATTTGGGTTTGCATCCATTGGTACTGCGAATTCTGCTACTGAACCAAGTCTAGTTATATCTACTCGCAAATTTGTTAATAAAGCTCTCGAAACAACTGACAAGTGTCCAAGATATTCATCACGCAGGTCAACCCACTTTTGCGATGGGTCTTTCTTTCTATAAAATAAGTCAAGTCTGCTACTGCTAATGTTACATGAATATCGGTCTTCCTTATCCCTTAGCACTATTCGAGGGATTTCCTGCGGAGCATCTGAAGGAAGAGGTAATACTAATGGTTCTCCATCGAATAGACCACCTGTAGCCGATCTGAGTTGATGGCCTACTTCAAGTGGATCACGAATATTAATGATTCCGAAAATGGCAGCTTGTAAACTACGAACAAAGAAATCCATTCCTGAAAGACTTTCAAGTCTATATAGTGCAATACTAAAACATATTCATTGGAAGTTGTCAAGTTCCCTCGCATTGCATCTTTCAAAGGGGAGAGGGGAATAGATGATTGTTAAACGGCCTCAATCTGGAGAGACGTGATTAGCTGATTGTCTCAAGGAAGGCCTCAACCCTGGTTCTTAATGGGGCTAAAGCTCCTACGGTGTAATCATATTCTATGTAGGTGCTGGGAAGACCGAGGTTGTCCAGGTAATCCTTGAGCGAAGGCATCTCGAAGGCGAAGGGGTCGCAATACCTGACGAGGAGGAGAATGGCACCGTTGATATTCCATTTCTTAATGATGTCTCTCAGATAGCCAAATCGACTTTGCAGGTCTTTTTTATAGTCCTTCTTGGTCTCGCCGATAACTGCTTGCCTGAAGGTGCGGGCGCAGGTGATTTCATTCAGATAGTAATCAGTCAGCCCGTCTAGCGGGTCGGCAGTGAGTTTTACCCTGCCTCTATAGGGTCTGATGCCGCCGCAGCTTTCATCCATTACCACATTGGCTTCGGATTCGAATATCGCCATGATATCGGAATCGTCCACGGTGCTGCTCCAGATGAGAAGCCGCGCTGGTTTCTTTTTCGGGCCATCGGTGCGGCTTTTGACCTCGCTTATAACCTGAGATAGTAGCTCATTCCCCTCGGTCACAGGCAGGCTCATCAGGGCTTTTATCACCTGGACGATTTCTGTTCCAGAGATAAGAGGCGGAGCTGGCTTGGTGAGCTGGTATAATTCCTTTACCAGGGCTCGCTGCTTATTATGGGACTCAATGGCTGCCTTAAGTTTGCCTGGGGACAATTTCTTGCCGGTGAAGGATTCCAGGGTCTTCCTGAAGTCATTTAACTGGTTCTTGAAGTATTCTAGAGCCTCGGGGCGGACTGTGCCAGGCATATCTATAAAGTGGAAATAAGGATGATTCACATAGGATTCCCAGACACGCGCTGTTTTCTCCTGAGGGTCGCTGGAATGGACAGTCACCATTCCGTCAAGGAAGTCATTCCAGCCTTTCAAGGCACAATCAAGGCAGGTGCGCATTATGGGGCAGAATGAAGTAGGTAGAGCCCTATCCGCCTCTGTGACCGGCTCTTTGATATCGCCGCATGTCCGGTATGGGACTAAGTCAAGGGCGGTAAGCATTTCCAGGGGCACATAGACGCAGGGATAGCCTATTATCTTTTTGCCTGCTGCCTTGAGTTCCTTAGCTTTTTGCGACCGATTTTGGTAGATTTCCTTGGCTCTTTTAAGCCCTCTACTTTTATCTGGCATTGCTGGCACCTCTTAAATTGAAATTTGTTGGGCCTTCACCAGCCGAATCCTTCCTGCCTCCTTACTTTCCTGTAGTGTTCCATTGTTTCCTCGAATGGTTCTGCTTTGGCCACGACATCTTCGGGGTCGAATAATCGCAGGTCCACGATATCTCCTTCGACGTTCAGTGACGGCACCTTTAATTGCTCCATCAGCATGTTTGAGACATATGGCAGGTGTGTAGAGGCACTGCGGCAACTGATAAGTGGGTGGAGGAGTGCACCGTCACATTTCCATTCTCTGGCATATTTCAAGTAAGGATAAGCGAAGGCGCCACCGAGCACGTTTTGTTTCTTGGCATCATTATAATAGCCGGCAAAAAACTGCAGGCTGAACTTGGTGATTTTTTCCAGCGGGTCACTGACTTTGCTCAGGTCGAGAGGTATTGGCGGGCGGTAGCCAAAGCTTTCGACGACGAAGTTCCAGCCTCTTTCAGCCAGCCTGTCAAAAAGCCCCAGGCTATGCCAGGGGGGGAGCTCAGCGAATACCAGCCGGTACTTCTCCTCGAGAATGGCTCCTGCGTGGCTATTCACCCTATCTTTCACCTCTTGATAGGCATTTTGATAGAGCTGCAGCGAGTCCTTCAGGTCACCGGCCAGGAACAAGGCTGCTGGCATGGCACTCCAGAAGTCACGGCTGTGCACTGGGCAGGGTTTTGCCTTGCGCAGTTCGTTGGCTTCGAACCACACCCGGTTAATCTCTATCATTAGGTTGACTGTTTCATCCAGCTTGTCCCAGTCCATCTTCTTGCCCAGCATGCGTTCCACGAAGGCGACGAAATCCCTTAAATGTTTCATCCCCAGCTCAACCATTCTCTGGTAGTTGCCTTCGATGAAGAACTCCTTGTTTCCTGGTGAGGGAGCCTCCAACGACCAGACCGGGACATCCATATAACGGCCCAATGCCTGGAACCACTTATATCTGGCGTCGCAAATAGCGGCTGAGGCCATCAGGAATATGGGTTTTGGCATACCCCCGAAAGGAGCCTCTGGAGGTATTTTGCCTTTCAGGTCTTTCATCATCCTTGAGGTATAGCCGAGGCTGGCCCGACTGTAGCCGCAGAGGTGGGTAGGGAAACCATCGGCGTCAGACTGGTCTAAGTACCTTTGGGCAACTCCTGTAGCGGCGAGGACAGCGCCGTAATTTTCGGGATACACCACTTCCACGTCCATAGCCTTGAGAATAGGGTCGCCGTAATAGAAATTGAGCATAGCCCAGACAGCAGGCTTGCCTGCCTTAATTGCTTCAGCGCTTTTCAGATAGGTCTCATTGACTTTAGCTCGAAGCGGATACATTGACTTCAGCCGGCTTATCACCTTCTTTTTCTCTTCCGTAACCATAGTCTGTTCAACCTCCTATAAAGGTCTTGGCTTGTTATTAGGTAGTCTTTGTTGTATTCGCCAATTATAGCACAAGAATAGTGGTATTGTGATTATTTACACCGATGTAGTACGACCCTTTATCCCGACTAGTCGGAATTTAGGGGCGCCTGTTAGTAGGCTGTTGTCTGGCGAGGCTTTAGCCTCGCACTACACAACATATTTCCTTGCCCTTAAAGAGAAATAGGATAGCTATTCCCCCTTAGATTAGTCCCTTTTGAAAGGGTTGGGAATCCTTGGCTTCACCAGCTTTATTTCTTTGAACTGTTGAAAACCTCTCCGGCTTCTGAGTGCCAGAAAGATGACAATAGCCAGTGAGTAGAGTATCAGCAGGGTTGAGCCATGGAATATCCAGACAATCAGGGGTAGGAGCGGGCCAACGATGCAAATCATTAAGAAGATATTGCGTATGAGAAGCAAGACGATGCCCATAAGCACCAAGGTGACAGCCATTGCCAAAGGTGCTAAGACAAGGTAAACACCTATGAGAGCAGCCACACCCTGACCGCCCCTGAAGCTAATGTAGGGAGGAAAGCTATGACCAAGGACAACAGCGAAGCCCGCTGCCAGCACCCAGGGCTCGGAGACATGCAGAAACTGGGCGATGAGTATGGCGACAGCACCTTTGGCTATATCGGCTGCTGCAACTATAGCTCCCTCCCACAGACCGACCTGGCGAAAGACACTACCAGCCCCAACGTTGCCGGTAGCATCAACCTCCCGGATATCTACGCCTTTTCTGAGCCTGGTCACGATGTAGGCTGAAGGAATGGAGCCCAAGATGTAACCGATGACTACAGACGCAATACCAAGCCACATTTTCGTGCTCTGCTACCTGGGTGTGTCAAATGCAGTTGTCTTACAATATCTGTTTTAGTTTGGGGTTGGGCGTAATGCCGGGGATTCTGCCTCTTTTGGCGATTGGCTTGCCCTCGATAGCATGGAGGTCAGCGGTACAGTCAATGGGTCTGGCACCGCTGATATAGCTGCCGACGCCGAAGAAATCAACTGGTGCGCCTTCTTCGATGAAATATCTTATACGCTCAGGGTCGAGGCCACCGCTGACGAAAATCTTGACCTCTTTGAAGCCGGCTAAATCGAGCCTGGCTCTGGTCTCCTTGACCAGGTCGGCGGTGACCCTGCCGCGCTCGCCGGGGGTATCGAGGCGGACTCCTTGCAGTTTCCCTTTTAATGCCTGGGCGACGATTATGCTTTCTTCAGGTTCATCTTTGAAGGTGTCCACCAGGGCGATGCGGGGTACTTCCGGGGGCATGTGTTTATCGAAGACTTTGGTGGCTGTGGTGGTATCGCCCATGATTATAATCAAGGCGTGAGGCATGGTGCCGGCGGGCTTGATGTCAGTCAGCTTGGCTCCGGAAACACTGGAGCAGCCGACACAACCGCCGACAATAGCGGCATAGTCCATTATGCCAGCTATAAGCGGATGCACATGGCGGGCGCCGAAGCTGATAATCGGGATTCCCTGGGCGGCATCAACGCATTCCTTGGCGGCTGTCGCCCAGCCGCTGCAATGCGATAGCATACCCAGGTAGACTGTCTCGTAGACTCCGTAGCTCTGGTAGGGAGCAGTTATGCGCAGTACCACTTCCTTTCGCTGGAAAGGTTCGCCTTCGGATAGTGCCCAGACCTCGCGATTGCCTTCAGGGAGGACTTGTTCCAGCAAAGTTTTAACCTCTTCCATGCCGCAGAGAATACCAGGACGGCTGGGGAAGACCTCCATTGTAGCTGTGGGGTTAATGCCTTCTTTTTTCAGAATTTCCACGGTGCGGACAAAGTAGATGTCCGATGTGTCCCCCGCAAGGATGAAATCGGGGATTTCAAAGCGTGGCTTCGGTAATTCAGTGGCTGTGACCCTGGTCAGCTTGGCTCCGAGCACATTTTCTATGTAGTCCAGTGCCCAGACGTGGGCTTTCTCGTCGAATGAAGCAACGCAATCTACAGGCACCTCGACAGGATAGTGGCGGGTTCTGGTTTCAGATACTCCATGCAGCACACAGATATGGGTGCAGACGCCGCAGACAACTACCGTTTCTGGCTTGAGTTCTTTTAACTCCTTGTCCAGAGTAGTATTTAAATACAGACTGTATGTTTTCTTGGGTAAGATTTTGCCTGGATATTGGGCAAGCTCGGGAATAACTTCCGCTTCTGGAGTGCCTGCGATGCAGTGGGGTGGAAACATGGCGAACTCAGGGTCGTCAGGGTCATGGTTGTCGCACAGGTAAAATACCTTCGAGCCTTTGGCTAGCTCTTCCTCTAGGAGTTTCTGGACATTGGGGATGATGCGGCGAGACCTGGGACCACAATACAGGGGGTGACCTTCTTCAAGAAACCCCCGTAGCATATCCGATACTATCACTGCTCTAGCCATTTCTTTTCTCCTCGTTTCTCCTTATTTTAGAGCTTTTCTGAGTTCTTGAACCACCTGGAATGGGTCGCTGGAGATGATGCTGGCGGCGTAAAGCTCCATAGTGCCGAAATCAGAGGAACCGTCCCAGGGATAGCCACGGTCAACTATACGGGCAATGACAGGGAAGCCTTTCCAGCTTTCAGGTAGCGAGTTGAGCGGTGGAGTGGCTACCCCCAGATTAAAGGCGGTTACATGCATACAATCACGAAAACAGGCTAAGACCTCGTAGAGCCTTTCCTTGAAGGACTGATTCAAGCTCGGTGCAAGAAGCATGACTTCTTTTTCCTTAATCGGAATAAGATACGCCATAATCTTAATCCCATCTTTTTCCACAGCCAGACCTAAGTCAGAATGAGCTTGGTACAGGTCGTTGAAATAATCTGAGCCATGCTCAGCTTTGTAGCGCTGGGCAGTATAACGCAGGCCTTCGATTTTGGCATAATGGCTGTCCCTGCTGAGTACCACCTGGGCATGTCCGTGAGCCAGGCTGGCCCCGGCTTTCTTCAGCGAGTTCCACAGAAAGAAATAGTACTTAGCCGAGGGGTCGAATTGGTGGGCTTTCTGTGCCCATTTCCAGCCGGTGTCCAGATAATCAATGATTTCCTCTCTGGAGAACTTGAGAGGATTATAGTCTTTAAAGATGACTATACCATGGAGCCCATCGTATTTGGCGATGTTGCTGGCGGTGATGCAGTATTTACCTTTGATTCTGCCAAACGGGTCTTCTGGTGTGTCTTCCAGCGGTTTGCTCAGCGGGTCATCTTTGGCCCTATCGAGGAGTCTGGCTTCAACTCTAAGCCTGTCTTCATACTGCCGTGGGCGTAGAGCTCTTAATGAGTTGAATATGGCGCCTTCGAAAGTGACCAGGTTGGTGACTTTGATAATTTTCTGCCCAGTTACCCTATCCACCGAACCGAAGTGCTGCTCAATCCAGGGGAGCATGGTTTCAGGTGGCTTGAGGCAGCCCTTGGTGGTGGTAACCGAGAATATGCGGTGAAAAATCCTCTTTGATTTTTGGGGCAGCGCCTCAATCAGAACATCCAGGTCAGCAATAGTTCGGTTGGATTGGTTCACAGCTTGCCTCTAAAGCGTGTGCATACTCTTCTAACAAGTCGGCAGCCTGAGTTTTGTCACCTTTTTCCAGTGCAACCAGTGTGTTCTCCAGGAGACTGACTTCACGAGCGAGGTATGCAGTTATACTGCACAGAGAGCCACAGCAAGGCGTCATTGCCTCAGACCGCCACAGGAGAGTTTCTTTTATCTCCAGCATTTTTTTCACGTCTTTTATAACTTGTGGTATTTTCCCGCTATCCAGTTTCTGTTTGGTGGCAGTTACACTATCTTTGTCAATTATCATCATGGCTTGTTCTCCTTGTCAGTTCGTCTTTAATCTCCAGCTCTATGAGTTCTGCTCGTTTGCGGTCTTTTTGCCTATTTTTTGAACATGAGAGGTAAGCCGATAATTATAGCCAACGCGCCGGCTATAAGGTATTTAATCATCGGGCCCGTGGTTTGTTCATCTGGTGACATCAGTAAGAGAGTTACAGGGCCAATGATTATGCAAAGCACTCCGAGCGCAAACAGAGCCCCGCCAAATTTCGACCAACCCGATGCCGGTTTGCCTGCTGTTGCTGGTTGCCGACTATCCCAGCTTAAGCGTGCACCACAGTTTGTGCAAAACCCTGATGCAGGAGGCATACTAGCACCGCAATATGGGCAGAATGTGGCCAATGGTGTACCGCAACCGACACAAAATCTTTGTCCCGAAGCATTTTGTGTCCCACATCTGGGACAGATAAGTATTTGTTGCATTGCCCCTCTGAGTCACCTTTTGCCCAATTATATGATTCTCTGCCGTCAGGCTCAATACCTGTTGATGTCTTTTGTATGTTTATGAAGAAATTATCGAGCTGGTCGGGACAGTTCAGGTTTGCCCCTTATCTTAGTGTTTAAAGTTTCTGCCTGGTGGCCTTGACGCTATCTTTAGTGATTATCATCACTTCATTACACCTCTAAAAATATTCGGTTATAATCCCTTACTCCCAACTCTGTAGGGACAGACCTTCAGGTCTGTCCGTTGTGTACAGGACTAAAGCCCTGTACCTAAATTATGCACTCTGCTTGTTAAGTCTGTCTACTCGGCTCCTTTGTATCGAAAACGAAAGAACCAGAAAAGGCGTAGCTCCGATGGTCATCTACCAGCCCTGTACGCACCGGATTATTTAGTATATATAAAGCCGCCTCTTCAAGCGCCTCTTCTTTTCTCAGAACATGGTCATAATAACTCCTGTGCCAAAGAGGACTACCACATGTCCTCCTAAATTTAAAACTGGTTTCTTGTTTAAATGTTTTCATAAACGTGCGTAAAGAGGATTTATCTCCTCCTAATAGTAAAAGGTGAAGGTGGTCAGGCATAAAACAGTAGGCGTAAATAGTGAAACTATTCTGTGTACCCAAACGTTTTAACAAAGGCAGAACAGTGTCAATGACTGCCTTGTCTTTGAAATATGGTCTTTTTTGATAGGTTGAACAAGTGACGAAATACGCATAAGGCCCTGAATAATCGAAGTTGCGCAGCCTTGGTGAACTCTTTCGCTGTTTTAGCATTCTTCCCTGCTTTTTGGACAGGTCTAAAGACCTGTCCCTACATTTGTGTCCGTCAGCTTAGTGCCTGAAATGGCGCACTCCAGTGAGCACCATAGCCATGTTGTACTTATCAGCTGTGGCGATGACCTCTTTATCTCTTACTGAGCCGCCGGTCTGGATTACGGCGGTCACTCCGCCTTTAGCTGCCACCTCGACGGTGTCAGGGAATGGAATCATGGCATCGGAGGCGAGGACACTGCCCTTTGCCGCCTTACCAGCTCTCTTCAAAGACAGCTCAACGCTGACCACTCTATTGGGTTGGCCAGTGCCCATGCCGAGCAGCGTATTATCTTTAGCCAGGACGATACCATTTGACTTGATATGTTTTACCGCCTTCCAGGCAAAGAGGAGGTCGCGCAGCTCGTCTTTTGTCGGCTTACGCTTGGAAACGGTCTTTGGCTTGAATTCCTGGTCGGTGTAATAGTCCTCCTCCTGCACCAGGAAACCACCGCTGATGGGGCGTAAGTCAATGTTTCTGGTTTTGCCTTTCACCGTGTGGATGGGCAGTGAGACAATGCGCATATTCTTCTTGCGGCTGAGCAAATCAAGGGCTTGCTTATTGTAATCTGGGGCGATGATGCAGTCATAGTGGGTTTTATCAATTTCGGTGGCGAGGGCGATGTTGATGGGGCGATTGCTGGAAACGATGCCTCCGAATGCGGATACCGGGTCGCCGGCGAGGGCTCTTTTGTAAGCTTCAACCAGGTCTTTATTGCTGCACAGCCCACAGGCATTATTGTGTTTGACTATGGCTATAGTCGGCTCGTCAAAATCGGTGGCAGTGCTCCAGGCAGCTTCGAGGTCGAGCAGGTTATTGAACGAAAGCTCAGGCCCGCTGAGCAACTTGACTGACGTCATGCCCAACGGCTTCTGTCCTACGGCTTGCTCGGCATAGAGAGCAGCTTTCTGATGGGGATTCTCTCCATAGCGGAGGTCATAGAGCTTTTTCATGGCGATGGTCATATTTTCGGGAAGTGCCTCTTCATCTCGGAGATACTGGGCGATAGCCGTATCGTACATAGCCACGTGCTGGAAGGCTTTTTGAGCCAGCCTTTTTCGCTCTTTCAAGTCTACCTTGCCCTGGCGCAGCTTTTCGATTACGGCGTCATAGTCCTGAGGGTCAACTACCACTAGTACAGACGGGAAGTTCTTGGCAGCGGCACGAATCATGGTTGGACCACCGATGTCGATGTTCTCCAGCGCCTCTTCGAGGGAGACATTGGCTTTGGCTACTGTCTGGACAAACGGGTAGAGGTTGACCACCACCATATCTATAGTTTGGATTTTGTTCCTTTCCAGTTCAGTCATATGTTGGGAGAGGTCTCGTCGGGCGAGGATGCCTCCGTGGACTGCTGGGTGAAGTGTTTTCACCCTACCGTCGAGAATCTCAGGGGAGCCGGTAAGCTCTGATATGCTGTGGACCTTTATACCTTCGGCTTCGAGGGATTTTTTGGTGCCACCGGTGCTGAATACCTCGATGCCCAAATCTGCTAGTTTGCGGGTGAAATCGACCAATCTTGTTTTGTCGGAAACGCTGACAATGGCACGCAAGTTAGCCTCCTTAGGAAATAGTTATTTTTTTGCCATCCGTGGATTGGATAACTTTACCAATTTTTTTGGCTTCAGGCAAGCAGGTGGTAAGCTCGGCTACCTGCTGTGGCGAGCAGATAATAGCCATACCTATCCCCATGTTGAATACCCGATACATCTCTGCTTCTTTGATTTTGCCCCTTTCTTGAATGAGTTTGAAGATGGGCGGAACCTGCCAGTAATCCTTGTTGATTTGGGCGGCAAGGCCTCGGGGCAGGATTCTGGGGATATTCCCCTCAAAGCCACCGCCGGTGATATGAGCCAGCCCTTTAATTTGCGCCAGAACTGGCTTAATTTGTGTGTAGTAGCAGCGGTGTGGCTGGAGAAGCTCCTCCCCCAGAGTTCGCTTCAGTTCAGGATAGAAGACCTGCAATGAGTGTGGGTCTTGGTCTATGCCGAAGACCTGGCGCACCAGCGAGTAGCCGTTGGTATGCAGTCCGCTGGAGGGCAAGCCGAGTATGATATCGCCCCGAGCTATGGACTTGCCGCTAGGTATGTTTGCTTTTTCCACGGCACCGACTATGAAGCCGACAAGGTCGTAGTCATCAGTCTGATAAATCCCTGGCATTTCAGCGGTTTCGCCGCCGATAAGTGCACAGCTAACGTTTTTGCAGGCTTGGGCTATGCCGCTGACGATGCTCTGAACTTTTTCGGGCATCAGCTTACCCATAGCGATATAGTCGAGAAAGAAAAGCGGGCTGGCACCACAGGTGAGGATGTCGTTGACGCAGTGATTGACTAAATCAATGCCTATAGTATCGTGCTTATCAAGATAGGAGGCGATTTTGAGCTTGGTGCCCACGCCGTCAACGCTGGAGACGAGCACTGGCTCGGTGTAGCCCGTGAGTTGGAACATGCCGCCGAATAAGCCGATATCGGTTAGAACCTCGGGCCTGGAAGTAGAACGGGCAAGTCGCTTAATCAGCTCTTTGGCTTTGTCGGCAGCCTTGATATCAACGCCAGCCTGGGCATAAGCCTCATGATGCGCCGAGTTCACTCAAGCTCCCTGAAGGTATAGCTTCTAGGGCTAGTTTATCCATCTCTAGCTGCACCGGCGTGGGATATTCTCCGGTGAAGCAAGCCAGACAGAAAATTTCTTTGGGCAGGCCTACCGACTCAATCAAGCCATCGATGCTTATGTAGCCCAGGGAGTCAGCTCCGATGGCGTCTCTAATCTCCGGTATGGTTTTGTGGGCAGCGATAAGCTCCCATCTGGTCGCCATGTCTACACCGAAGAAGCAAGGGTAGCGGATGGGTGGAGAACAGATGCGCAGATGTACCTCTCTGACGCCGACTCGCTTGAGCATGGCGACTACCTTGGGAGTGGTGGTGCCACGGACAATGCTATCATCAACGACTATCAGTCTTTTTCCAGCAATTGTTTCAGATAAGGCATTGAACTTTAACTTGACGCCCAAATCTCTCAGTCTCTGGTCTGGTTCGATGAAAGTACGTCCCACATAGCGGTTCTTGATTAGACCCTCGCAGTAGGGGATGCCCGAGGCTGTGGCATAGCCGATGCCGGCGGCAGTGGCTGAGTCAGGGACGCCCATCACCAAGTCAGCTTCAACAGGATGTTGTTGGGATAATATTCGGCCCATTGCTTGCCGCGTCGTATAAAGCAACTTACCTTGGATGACGCTGTCAGGACGAGCGAAATAGATATATTCGAAGATACATAGAGCCCTTTTACCATTGTTGTCTTCCCTGAAGCTCTTAACGCCACTCTTATTAATAACCACTATTTCACCAGGCTCTATTTCTCTCACAAACTGAGCGCCGATGTGACCCAGAGCGCAGCTTTCTGAAGCGATTACCCAGCCACCATCAATGGTGCCAAGGCAGAGCGGTCGTACCCCCATAGGGTCGCGGACTCCAATCAGCTTGTCCTTGGCCAAAATCACCAGGGAATAGGCTCCTTGCAGCCGTCGCATGGCGTACCTTATTTTGTCTGGTGGGCTGTGTTCTGTGGAGGATAGAATAAGGTTAGCGATAACTTCTGAATCGGTAGTGGTTGAGAAGTCGTACCCCAGATGGCAGAGTTCATCGCGGAGGAACTTGGCATTGACTATATTACCGTTGTGAGCTAAGGCTATAGTGGTGGAGTTCGCTTTTGCTAGTATAGGTTGGGCGTTGGCTGAGCGGCTTGAGCCGGTTGTGGAATAGCGGGTGTGCCCGATGGCAATATGCCCTTTAAGCTCGGTCAGTTCATCCTCGGTAAAAGCCTGGGAGACCAATCCCATAGAGGTATGGAGGCAGATTTTTTTGCCATCGGCGGTGGCGATACCGGCGCTTTCCTGACCACGATGCTGAAGTGCATAGAGACCGAAGAAGGTAATTCGAGCAACATCTACTCCGGGCGCATAGGCGCCGAATATACCACAGCTTTCATGCATAGCTAAACTTGTGTCTTAATTATAAGCCTTTTCCTACGTAGAGGTCAATTTAAATGTTTTCAGGTAGATGCAGTGCGACCTTTAGGGTCGCCTGAGGGTGGGTTATGGGGCGAGGCTAAAGCCTCGCACTACGTATAGGTCAATCTGGCTTTTGCTTTCAGCCAATCCAGGGCGGTGGTTATGGCTTTATCTTCCAGGCGCAGCCTGTGGCCGGCGCCGGGGAGTAAGAGTAATTCTTTAGGCTCACCGGCTTTTTCATATAGCTTGTAGGCGTGTTCTACAGGCACTAAGTCGTCTTTGTCGCCGTGAATGAGGAGGAGGGAGCGGGGAGATATTCTGTCTATCCAGCGTAGTGGTGAAACCCTTTTGAAACCGTCAAGCCACTCATCTATCGAAGGTGGAAAGTCGACATCTCTGATTACTCCGATGTTGCGGAAGTGGTCAATGGTAGCCCTGGCTCGCTGTTTGTCGGTCATAAAACCGAATCCGGCCGGGCAGGCGAAAGTTACCAGCGAGAACACTCTGGGGTCATTAGCGGCGACATAAACACTCACGGCAGCGCCGGCACTGGAGCCAAGAAGAAATAGGCGCGATTTATCGACTTCTTCCAGGCTAGCTAGATAGTCGATGGCAGCCTTTAAATCTCGTGTCCAGCCGAGCATGTCAAGGTTGCCCTGAGCTTCGCCGGCTCCACGGAAACTGAAAATCAGGGTGACAAAATCGGCAGCACAGAATTTTTCAGCTATTCCCGGGTAGCCTCTGTCATCGCCTGAGCTGGGCTGTCCAGAGGGGATGCCGTGGCACAGACACAGAGCGGGGCAGGGCCACTTGGTGGTCTCTGGGAAATAGACCTCACCGGGAAGGTGAAGGTTGTCAACCGTGAGCGTGAAGTCCTTTTTCATGTTTCTATCCCCAATGTAGCCACGACACTTTAGTGTCGTGCCAGCGGGGTTAAAGCCCCCTTACTCATTCCCCCTCACTCTCGCTCTCTCCCGCCAGGGGAGAGAACCACATTTCCTCTCCCTTGATGGGAGAGGTCCGATTCCCGATTTATCGGGATACGGACTCCGATAAAGTCGGAGAGTAAGGTGAGGGTGAAAGATAATAATCTCCTTCCATGTCATTTAATTCGGCTGGGAGTTAAGAATATCAGAAACTCTCTATTGCCTTCGGCACCTAAAATGGGCGAGGCAACCAGCCCACGCAATCTCAAATCGTTGTCGGTTACCCAGACGATAAAGCGGCCGAGGACTCGGGCGTGGACCTGCGGGTCTTTGATTATGCCGCCCTTGCCCACATCTTCTCTTTCCGCCTCGAACTGTGGCTTGAGCAACACGATTATATATCCAGGTTGTGTCAGATGAGCTATTATGTTGGGGATTACCTTGGTCACTGAGATGAAGGACAAATCTATGGTGGCTATATTGACCTTTTCCGACAGTGCGAATGGGTAATGGGCATTTACTCTTTCCATCACGACCACCCTGGGGTTTTGCCTCAGATTGTAGTCGAGCTGTCCATAGCCGACGTCTATGGCATAGACACGCTTGGCGCCACGCTGCAAAAGGCAATCGGTGAAGCCGCCGGTGGAGGCGCCGACATCCATAGCCGTCAGGGATGTGACATCGAGCTTGA
>Ga0194126_10002133_pt1 | contig 32416 bp, 31 predicted proteins | sample TA2KigC150mmetaG_FD_148641 | JGI IMG/M metagenome (GOLD analysis project Ga0194126, IMG submission 148641) | Freshwater microbial communities from Lake Tanganyika, Tanzania - TA2015035 Kigoma Deep Cast 150m | ecosystem: Environmental > Aquatic > Freshwater > Lake | place: Tanzania: Lake... | reverse complement strand
ATTTTATCTCGCTTGGCCTCCCAACTTTAGCACCAGAAAGATAGCTTAACCATCCGAACCGCCGGGTACGGACCCGTACGCCCGGTGGTGTGACAGGGAAAGCCCGCAAGGGCCTACCTATGTCGATTTACGATCCAGGTATTTTCTCTTGAACCTCGCAGCAAAGCCTATCGTAGGTTTTAATTGGGGCACGGTGGCCATGCCGCAGGAGTCCCACCCGTCCATCCCGAACCCGGCTGTTAAGCCGCGGTTAAAACTGTGTCTGTCCCTAATGTCACTCTTCTCCCGACTCTTTGCCCTCCTCCGCCAGGCGCTGGGCGGTGCGCGTGGCGAACTGCGGAGGGGGTCCTCCTTTCTCCTCCAGCAGGGCCAGGACATCCTTATAGAGCTGCCAGTTCAGGTCCCGCTCGGCGCCCCGGCCGGCCAGCAACTCCAATACGGCCTCAACGATCTCCGGTTCCGTTTCCAGTTCCGCCAGAAACTCCCGGGCCTTGTCCGGCGAAACCCGATGGAGCAGCACCGCGGCCAGGACCACCTTGGGGTCGCCCCCTTCGGCCTTGAGCAGATCCTGGGCGTAGGCTGCGCCTTTGGCGGTCCGGTCCCAGGCTGCCGGGTCTCCGGTTAGATGGGACTTGGCCATCTCGGAGAGCAGCTCTTTAAAGTTCTGGGCCGCTTTTTTGGCCCTCACCAGGTCCGGCACGCATTTTTCGGCGTATTGGCACCATTCGGCGCACCCCAGTTCGATCTTGGGATTGTAGAACATGTGCCCGCACCAGGCGCAGCGGCGCCGGGCGTCGTCCTTGAAGAACTCGATTTCCGCCCCGCATTTGGGGCATTCCGTCACAAAGATATCGTCGGGCTTCCAAAAGCGCGTATCCTGGCCAGGGCATTTCATCTGTTCCATGGCAACCTCATCTTCCCTTGATTTTCTGCTGTTGGAGGACCTGTCCGGCGGTCCCCAGGGTACTGATGGTCACCGGCAGGCTCTGGCCCGAAGCCGCCAGGGCCTGGCGGACGATCTGCACCAACCCGAAACAGCACGGCACTTCCATATTGACAATGGTGATCTCCTTGATGTCGTTCTGCTGCAAAATGGCGGTGAGTTTGGCCACGGCCTCCGGGACATCGTCGAATTTGGGGCAGCTGCACAGCAGCGCTTTGCCTTCCAGGTAGCGGGAGTGAAAATCCCCGGCGGCAAAGGGCGCGCAGTCGGCCGCCACCAGAAGGCTGGCCCCTTTGAGAAAGGGGGCCTGGGGCGCCACCAGGCGCAGTTTTATGGGCCAGTGGCCCAACGCCGAGGCCCCCCCCGGAGTCGGCGCTTTTTCATGAGTGCCCGGCTGAAATTGCTGCATGCGGCTCCCGGGGCACACGAACCCTTCTCCCGGCGGGGCCGGGGACGGAGGCGGCGCTTCCGGATGCGGGGCCCCGGGGGCCGGCCCCACAAACTCTTCCGCTTCCCGTTCTTCAATGATCAAAGCTCCCTGGGGACACTCCCCCAGGCAGGCTCCCAGGCCGTCACAATAACGGTCTGCCAGCAGCTGCGCCTTGCCGTCGACGATTTGAATGGCCCCTTCGGCGCACGACGGCACGCACATCCCGCAACCGTCACACTTGTCCTGATCTATCTGAATGATTTGCCTTTTTCCCATGACCCAGCTTCCTTGGTTGCCTTTAGTGTCGGTTGTAACCGAGATATTCCGGGTTAACCGGCTTTGCTTTATTTCGTTCATTATATTTTACTCATTAAGATTGTCAGCACTATGACCTAAGTCAATAAGTGAAAAAAATCCCCGATCCCGGGAGGGTATTGAGGCACGACACGGACGGGACCCCTGAAATGCTCCCAAAGGTGCGACAATTTTCAGGCGAGTTTTTTATTTTTTATTTTTTATAAAGCGGCGGATAGCGGCAGGAGATGAGGACCCCGCCGGACCTTTCGGCGGCGGCGGACGGGAGGACAGCAAATTTCCCCAGCAGGCGCTTTGCCGCCGGGACCGGTTTCCCGGAACTCTAAGAAAGAGGGAGTTGATCGCCGGGCGAAGCACCCCGGAGCAGGTCTTCAGGGCTGGCGGCGGTTGGGTCAGCCCGGGAAATGGCCTGAATTATCTAAATCCAGAATTCCCCACTCACTGCTTCGCTCTTGCCTGGATCCGAAAGGGTGATCACCAGCAGAAACAACACGATGGCCACGGCAAAAATGAACATCTGGTTCGTCATTAAGGTATGCAGAATTTCCATGGGTTTCCTGAGCATAGGGCCTCCCGGTCCAGAAAGTATTTCTTCTGATTAATTTTATGCAAGTTCAATACCATATCATATATCTGCTTGATTTTACAATAAATAACTTGATTGAATTATTACTCTCATGTTTAATAACGTGAACATTTGGTCCATTTTATTAACAGGGCTGCAAACCCTAAAGGGGGACCAAATCCTTCCGGTGGAAAAGTAAACGCCAAGCTCTAACTAATAATTATAGCCAGAGGTTGTCCAGGCGCCAACCCCTTTTTCTCCCCCTTCTTCTTGTGATATGCTTATGGATACGCCACAGTCGCGCCTGAGCTTTCCGGTCCACCCGTAAAGCATGAAAAGTTCGGTGGGGCGGGCCTCCGTGCCCGCCACCGGTGAAATGGTGCGCAGCGTCTGCGAAAGAACGTTTTAAGACAGGCCATTAAGGAGTTTCACATGATCAAAGACTTGTTGAGAGTCTTGCTGGCGGGCGGCGTCGTGGTGTCAACCCTGGCATGTGCGGCCAAACGCCCCGTTCTCTATCCCAATGCGCAACTCGAGGCCGTGGGCGCGGCGGCGGCCCAGCAGGATATTGATGACTGCCTCCAGAAGGCCGCCGCGGCGGGATATGCCGGCAATCCAGAAGGCAAGGTCGCCGGGAACACCGCGGTGGGGGCCGCAGCCGGAGCCGCCGTAGGCGCGGCCGTGGGCGCGGTTGCGGGCCGGGCCGGAGCGGGCGCAGCCATGGGCGCGGCCGGGGGCGGCGCCGGCGGCCTTATCCGGGGAATCTTCGGTTCCCGGGATCTGGACCCGGTGCCGCGGCAATTTGTGGACCAATGCCTCAAAGAGAAAGGCTACGAGGTTATCGGCTGGCAATAGGGCCAGGGCGGCCCCGGCTCGAGTCCCGCCCCCGTCCCCCGGTTAAACGCCCGAAGCGCCTGGGTTCGGGCCCGGCAGGCCGTGCCCCTACGCCGGCCAGATAGTTACTTTTTTCCTCAGCTTAAGTATAGTCTTTGCCCATTCCCGTCTCGGTTCCGACTAAGCGCGACTCGCCGCAGAGGCATAATTAGTATTAGAGGGAACGGCTGCCGTCCGGACCGCAGTCAGAGGTAGAGAGGCGATGGGAAAAAGTAGGGGGAACGCCAGGCAAATGGCCCGGGGTCGCCATCCTGATCCTCCCTCCGGCGTGAATCCTTGGGACCCGCGGCCGCGCGGGTGGTTCACACCCTTCAGGAACCCCCAAAACCGATGCTGAGCTTTTCGCCCTCCACCAGAACCGGCACCCGGCGGTTGCCCTGGGTGAGCCGCAGCATCTCGGCCATGGCCTGGGCGTCCGCTTTGACATCCCGAAAAATGACCGTCAACCCCTCATTGGCCTTGGCCTCCCGGGCCCGCTGGGTGAAAGGTCAGGCCTGCTTGCCGAAGATGGTAATCTCCCGGGTCATTGTCCACCTCCTGAAGGGGTTTCCAGGTAATAAATCTTGACGTAGAGAAAATCCACCAGATTGAGGATGGTTAGAGGATTTTCGGACACGGTGAACTGCACCCCCTCAAACCTGGGGCTCACTTTGGCCCGCACGTGATTCATCACCTGGTCGGCGACCTGGGGATTGTCCGGGCAGGCGAGCTTCAGAAAGTTCTGGAATACCGCGGCGTCGCGCAGCGCCACGCTTTTGGTCTCTTCCCGCAGCTTCACCCTCAAGGGTTTTAGAGCATCGTCGAAGAAATCGCCGATGTCCTCGTATTTCTGTTTGATCTTGGCGAAACTCCACTGGCGCAGACCCCGGTATTCGGTGGCAGCCTCGCCGGCGTGGTTTTCGGTGGACAACATGATGATGTCGATGTTGGGGGTATTGGGGACGTTGGCCGGCAGGTAAGCGATCTTCACCACCAACTCCGGGTACTTGCGGTTGGTGAGGATAAAATCGCGGCTGAAGCGCCGGCCCGGGCGGTCATACCGGTTGGACTCGGACACGGCCCAGCCTTCGGCTTCCAGGCCTTGTAGCAACCGGGCGGCCTTGGGCATCAGGCGGCGCAGTTCGGCGAAGCTGCCGGGGGCCGCGTTACTTGCGGGCTCCTGGTAGCCGCCCTCATCCCCAGGTGCAGAAGGCTCCGTCAGCGTCTCGCTTTCCCGGAGTTCCCCCCGGGGCGGCGCCGTGGGGGCGGGCTCCGGCTCCGCGGACGGCAAGACTCTGGCCTGGACCGGGCGGGCCTGGGGATCGGGTTTTAATCCCAAGATGAACAAGAACTGCCCGCCGGCGCCGGGCCGGGTCTGCTTCCAGTAGGTAAAGGGCTTTTCGGGGAAGAGGTCCATGATGATGCGCACCCCGCCCCCGGGAGAGGCGGTTTCGGTGAGCACCTGCTGCACCAGCATCTCATCGCCCTGCAGGTGGTTGGGCAGCCGCCCGGACCGGGCCCCGGGAAAATCCACCACCAGTTGCGGTTTGCCCGACACTTCCCGGGAACTCACGCGGGGTGTCGCAGCCCGGTCCAGAACCACGGTGAGGAGGGTGTTTTCCGCCACCTTGCTCAACCCCAGACGGCGCACTTCCACGGCGCCGCCGGCCCCCCAGGCGTGCTGGGCAAGGCAAAACAGCAACACCAGCAGCCATGCCAGGCTGCTGCCCGGTTTAGCGCTTAAGGCCTGCAGCCGGATAATGCCGCTACCCTCCATCCTTGACCCGCCTGAAGTTCACACAGGAACCGGGGGGACAACCGGGGTGCCAATCACCGGTCGTGTCCACGGACAACATTTTTCCACCCTCGCTGGGAGTGACGACGAGGATAGCGCCCGGCTTGGTGTAAATAAAGATCTTGCCAGCATTCACCACCCAGGTGAACTCAACGGTTTTTCCCGCCAGCACCCAGGTTCCCTTGCCATTCTCCTGGAGGTCGAGATCAATGTAATCTTTACCGCCGAAGGGCTCCATGGATTTATACGTTCCGGCAAACTCGGAGCGAGACTCCCCACAGCCTCCCAAGACCAGCCCCACCATGATCAGACCCAGGACCGCGCCCAACTTCAAAATATCTTTCTTCATATCTTTCTATCCCGCAAGATGAACCCTCCCCGATCCAAAACCATAAACCGATCGTAGAGGAAGATTTGGATGCACATGACCAGCATGCCAGTATTCTTCATAACTTTCCACCAGTTCACCGGTTCGCCCACTTCGCCCACACACCCGCAGTTAATGGGCATGTTATGCAAAATGGCATTGACCAGCCCCACGATGAAGATGACGTTCATGGCGCCGATCAGCGTGGCCGCGGCCCGGGTGCGGATGCCCAGGAGGAGGAACAACCCGACGACCAGTTCGGCCCACGGCAGGGCGAGGGACCACAGGTTCACCCCCCAGGCGGGCGTCAGGTTGTAATCCACCACGTTCAAGGCAAAGACCGCCGGGCGCATGATTTTGCTCAAGGCGAAGGAAATAAAGATAGCCGCCAGGAGCACCCGGCAGACCACCGACAGGTAAGGGCTGCGACGGATGGGAGGAATCAGGATCAGCAAAAAGATGCTCACCGGCAGCCATTCCAGGAGGCCTGCTAACCCCAAGTCGAGGCTGCCTGGGGTCGCGGCCGCTTTCTCTCGGAGGGGAAAGACCTTGGGCCAACCCGAGTAATCTTTGAGCACCACCACGTGTTCCAAACCCTTGTGCTTCAGCAGGCGGGCCAAATCGAGGTCCATACGCCGACTGAAAGTCCCGCCGTAAACCACCAGGGTTTTGTCCTTATCCCCCTCCGTCTGGGTCAAAGTGAATTGAAACATGGGGAACATCAAATCGAATAAGATCGTCGGCAAGTTTGAAGCGCCCTTGATGTGTTGCTGACTAAAAAAGGCGCTTTTCCTGGCGTCAACGAAAATGGCCTGGTTCTTTTGGTACATTTGCAGGGCCTGATCAAGTCCAATTTCTGGAATGACGTTTTTGTCGCCCCAACCGTGGATCAGGGGAATCCGGTTGTCGTTGTAGATGTTGACGACCAGGGAGAGCACCAGGCTCAAGCCCAACATGAGGACATAATCGAACCAGGAGAGCTGCCGCAACTTGACCTGGTGCACCACCTCGGTTTCCAGGCGCTGGTCTCCGGCCACCAGCCAGCTGGCCAACTGCTGAATGATATGCCGGGCCAGCTGGGGATTCTGGTCCAAGAGGCGGTCGAATTCTTCCTTGGAGACCTTGATGAGGGTGGTAGCCTCCAATGCCTCCACCGAAGCGGAGCGGAGCTGCCCGGTGACCAGGGCCACCTCCCCAAAGTAGGCCCCGGCCCCCAACTCGGTCAAATCGGTTTGAATCCGGTCGGCGGTCTCCCGGAAAACCCGGACCCGGCCTGATTGAATAACGTAGAAAAATTCCGGGGCCTCGCCCTGACTGACGATGCGCGCCCCGGTGGGCACGCCTACTTCCTGCCCCAACTGGCAGAGCTTTAACCCTGCGGTTATTTCTGCCCCTGAGGGTTTCCCCGTTGCCTCCATGCCGTCATTCCTTTGGACTGAGAATTATAGGAGCCGAACCAACTTGCGAACTCGAACGGCCAGTCCCTCTCTCCCCTGTCTTATTACCACAAGATACCGTAAATGGGAACTCCGCCGGTTTGTCTCGCCGCAAATAATTTTTACCGCCTATTTCCGGGAAAGCCTCCGGATTGGCTGCTTCTCCCGAAAAGAGGAGCCGGGAGGGGACGCCAGGTTGAGGAAATTTCTCAATTTGAGAAATATTTGTCATGGCTCCGGGGGTTCCTCTCAGGGAGAGAAGTTCGCGGCTTGACCCAGGCGAGGGGTTTTTAGTCATGCTTTTTTTGTAATTATATCAAGCAGTTAAAAATCTTGATTTTGGGGATTTTTGGCAAGCCAATTGCATGAGTAGCCTGAGAGCTTGATTTTGCCATGCGAGAGGAACTGAATTAATATGCGAACCACAACCTCTGCCTTTCCCTGGAGCCAGGTGAAATGGCGCTTCAAAGAGGAACAGCGAATACAGACCCTGGACCTGGCCCTCAAAATCCTGGTCCCGTTAATCTTGTCGGCTTGCCTGATAGTATCCTTGAAGGTGGGTTCCTTCAGCGGCTATCTGCAGCTGTTGAGCCGCCAGAGCTTCGGTTCTCCCCTGATGGCCCTGGGGGCCGGGTTCACCCTGGCTTACCTGGCCTTCCAGCTGGTGCGGACCGTGCTGTGGTGGCGGTATAAATCCTACCCCCTCCCCCCGGGCCCGCTGCCCCGGGTCACCGTCATCATCCCGGCTTACAACGAAGGCGCCATGGTGGAGAAGTCCATCTACGCCGCGGTCGCCTCCGACTACCCGGCCGACCGGCTGGAGATCATCTGCATCGACGACGGCTCCAAAGACGATACCTGGGTTTACATTGACCGGGCCCGCCGACTCTACCCCAAGCTGATCAAGGCCATCCGCTTCCCCAAGAACCGGGGCAAGAAAGAGGGGCTCTACGCCGGCTTCACCCGGGGCAAGGGCGAGTATTTCGTCACCATCGACTCGGACAGCGTGATCACGCCTGATACCGTGAGGCAGGTCATCGCCCCCATGCTCCACGATCCTCAGATCGGCGCGGTGGCCGGCAACGTCAAGGTCTACAACCGGAGCCGCAGTGTCATGGCCCGGATGCTGGCGGTGCGCTTCGTCCTGGCCTTCGATTTCCTCCGGGCCTCCCAAAGCATGTACGGCTGCGTCACCTGCACCCCCGGCGCCCTGTCCGCTTACCGGGCTGCAGCCCTTAAACCCGTCCTGAAGCAGTGGCGCACCCAGACCTTCATGGGCCTGCCCGCCAATATCGGCGAAGACCGGGCCTTGACCAACTTTGTCCTGCGCCAGGGCTACCACACGTCTTACCAGCGCAGCGCCCTCGTCCACACTATGGTGCCCGAAACCTACAAGGGCCTGTGCCGCATGTACCTTCGCTGGGACCGCAGCAATTTCCGGGAAAACTGGGTCCAGCTCAAGTTCATCTTGAGCAAGTACCGGACCAAACACCGGCTGCTGCCCATTATCGACTTCTTCATGACCCAGATCGAGTTCCCCCTGACCTACCTCTTCCTGGGGATGCTCCTCATCTCCTTCTGGCTCTATCCCATCGTCATGGTGAAGTTCTTGGCCGGGCTGGGGGTCTTCACCCTGGTATGGATGTACTACTACATCCACCAGGAACGGGACATGGACTTCATCTACGGCATCATTTACTCCTACTTCGCCTTCTTCGCCCTCCACTGGGTGCAGCCCTACGCCTTCATCACCGTCAGAAACGACCGCTGGCTCACGCGCTGAGGCGCGATTATCTAGAGGACGGTTCAGGGAGGGGCAGAGCTTCGACTCTGCCCCTCCCTGGCTTTTGGGGGGGAAAGGGCCGTTAGCAGTTAGCCGTTACACCCCTTTCCCCTTTTCACTCCTTGTTAAAACCTCCCCCCCAGCCCCCCGGCATAGCCGGTGAGTTCGGCGTAGCCCACGCCTGCCACCGGGGCGTCGTTTTTGACGCCCGCGATCTTGACCTGGCCTTCCCAGTAGATCACCTTCGCCGGGGTCTGGGAACGGATTTCCTGGTCGGGCACAGTCGGGGTCAGGGTCAGGCGGTAGCCGGCCCCGGGGATACCGATCTCCCAGCCCGCCGGATATTTGGTCCGGGTGTGGGGGGAGGTCCAGGCGCCGGTGGCTTTGACGTGAAAATCGGTGAGCTTCAGGTGGCGGGTGCGGCCCTGCGGGTCGATGAGGGCGCCCGAGGAGGCCGGGTCCACTGAGCCGTCCTGATGGCGCAAGAGATAGAGCATCACCTCCCAGCCGTCCTCAAGTTGCAGGCTGAACCAGTCCCAGCCCGCCAGACCCGGGGCCATGGCGTGGCTGAAAAACTCGTGATCCATCCAGCTGGCGCCGGTGACCGGCAGCTTGCGGCCGTCCACGAAGATGGTTCCCCGGGTGTCAAGCCGGGGCAGGGAATAATAATAACTGGCCGCGTCAGACTTTTCCGACTTGCGGCTGTAGCCGCCCTCGCCATGCAGGGCCGGGGGTTTCATCGGTTTGAGGACCAGGTCCAGCCCCAGGCCGCCGTCTTGGGCTAACAGGTGAAACTCCTCCCCTTGAAGCTCCGCCTGCCAGTCGTCGATCCAGACCTTCAGGGTCCCCGCCGCCGCCCCAGACAAACTTAAGGCCCCCCGGCCGGATTTCTCCCGAAAGGCAAAGGTGCGCCGGGCTATATCGGTTATGGCCAGGTGGGCGAAATAGACGGTATGAAGCGACCAGGCCGAGCGGGCCTGGAGGTCGGGTTTTCTTAATTTTCGTAAAGCCACCCGGAAGAAGGTCAGCTGGTAGCCGAAGGATTCCCCGGACGCGGCCGTCAAATGCCCCACATAATACCACCACTCGGTTTTGTACTCCGGGTGGGCCCCGTGGTCCCGGGGAAACTGGAAGACCCGGCCCGGCCGGGGCATCTCAAAGCCCTCCCCGGCCCCGGCCCCGCCGGCCAGGAGCACCGCCAGGATGAGCCCCAGGGCGAGTTTGCCGACAGCCGACATGGGGTGCGCCCGGCGCAACACCTGACCAGAATGACGGCGGGCGCGGAAGCCCGCCCTACCAAACTTTTCGCCGTCAATCGCCACCCGGCCGCTCAATAAGTGCTGCGCCGGTCGCTGGCAATTTTGAAGTAATGCTGCCTGGCCTCATAGACAACCCGACGGGGGTCGCGCATAAATATGGCCTCGGCCTGGGGGTTGTTGAACAGGTAGAGCTTGCCATCATAGATGACAAAGAGGTGCGGGTTGATGTCCTCCAGCCGGCCCATGGCCAGGGAGGCGGCGCAATACCCGCCGAATTGCGGCTGATAGCGCGGGGCATCTCGCAAAAATTCATACCGGCTCCCCCGGGAGGCGAAATAGTACGTGGCGCCTCCCAGCCGTTCCAAAATCCTCTTGTTGCCTCTAACGGCCTCATTGTCGGCGAAATAGGCCACCGGGTCGTAGCCGTGCAGGGCCACGGTGTTTTCCAGGTTGAGCAGGGCTTGGCCCGACCCCCCCGAGGTCGTGGGGGGCTGGGCCATGGCGGCGGCCGCCAGGCCAAACCCCAGCATTAGCGTAAGCCATAACCTGAAAGGATGCATTTTCATCGTCTGCCCTCCATAAATGAGAAAAATGGGAAAATCAGCTCGCGGTCATCATCCTTAATCCACATACCTGCCTTCGTAGACCTGGGCCATGACCCAGCGGTTATTTACCTGGGCGGGGATGACGCGGCGCGCGTATTCCTCCCCCTCGAAGTCGTCCAACTCGGAGATCACCCGAGGGAGTTCATCGGATTTTAGGAGCCAGGCCGGGTGTTCCGGCCCCTGGGGGTCATAGCGGAAGGATTTGAAGCCCCGATAGGCGCCCAGGTAGCCCCGGATATGGCACTTGTACCACTCCCCCACGAGGCCCGCCAGCAGGAAGGCGTTGGCCCCGCCCGGGGCCAGGCTGCCGTAGACGATAAGTCTGGTTTCGGGGTTATCGGTCATCTCACCAACACTCAAGTCCCCATCAAACAGGTGGCATAGGCGTCTCGCCGGTGCAGGCGCAGCTTGTGTGTGCGCCCTGGCCACCTTATCTGGCGGGCAAGGCCCGCCCTGCATTACTGAAACTTAAAATTTCGGACAACCAAGTCCCCCTTTGAAAAAGGGGGATTTAGGGGCAATGCTGTTCACTTAGCACCCGAGCTTTCAAAAAATCCGGGAACGCATTTATCAACGACAGGGAGAAAGTGATTAATTCCCCCTCACCCTAACCCTCTCCCCCATTGGGGGAGAGGGAATAAAGAAGGATATCCGGTAATTCTCCCTCTCCCCCCGGCGGGGGGAGAGGGCTGGGGTGAGGGGGGGCATCCTCGCCCCAGCAAACCATCGAAATAGCCAAACCTTAAGTGAACCGTATTGGATTTAGGGGGATTTAAAAACCATCAATGGGAAAGAACTTTTGGCAAACGCTATATATAAAATCCCCCTGCCCCCCTTTAGAAAAGGGGGGTAACAAATGCCTTGCCTGATTGCCTCAACGCCGGCGGCCCAGGCGGTTGCGCAGGGCCAGGAGAAACAGGGCCGTTATCATAATCACCTCACTTCTCCAAAATCACCACGGCCAAAGCCCGGCCGTCTTCGTCGGTGAGGGTGAGGTGCATGCCGGTGATGCCGGCCTCGGCGCAGAGTTGCGCCGCCCGGCCGGTTATGAAAATTTCGGGCTTGCCCAGGGGGTTGGGGATCACCTCCACCTCCCGCCAGCGGATGCCGCCTTGACGCAGACCCACCCCCAGGGCCTTGGAGAAGGCCTCCTTGGCCGCGAAGCGCATGGCGAAGCCCGCCGCGGCCCAGGACTTGCCCCGGCAGTAGGCGATCTCGCGTTCGGTGAAGACGCGGGCGCAAAAGCGGTCGCCGTAGCGCGCCAGAACCCGCTCGATCCGGGGCACCTTCACCAGGTCCACGCCGATGCCGTAAATCATTTAAAACCGTTTTTGGTTTTTGGTCATGAAAGCCCTACCCGGCCAGCACCGAATATTTTCACCCTCACCCTGACCTTCTCCCTCAAGGGAGAGGGAAATATCCGGTCTAGCGTTTTCTTCCCCTTATTTCCCCTTATACTGAGTTGCACTCAAAAGGTTATTTTCTGTAGCCGCAGGCTTTAGCCTGCGCCTGCACAGGCTGGAAGCCTGTGCCACCAAAGGTGGCGGGCGAGGACGCCCGCCCTACCTGACTTTTCATGTTTTACGGGTGGGCCGATAGGCCCATGAGCAACTGCTTAATTCATCTTACTTCTGCTTTTTTTGGGGGGCGGGGCCTCTGCTTTACACATGGCGCCGGTCTCCCCGCAATGGGGGCACTTCTTGGGTTTGCAGCGGGTTTCCACGGGCTTGCCGCATTTTTCACAGGTAAAGACGGCCATGATTACACCTCCGAATCAGATGAGGCCAGAGTTTATCGGCGCGCCGACGGCGGTGAGAGGCCATGATTTGCCTGGCGGGCCATGATCCTAGTGGCCCTATAATAATGAATAATATCTCGTTTCGGCAAGATATGTTTAAGGGCAGCCCGATGCGCCCCTGGGTTGAAAAATTCAGGAGGCCGGGAGGGCCGGGGGTCCACCGGCTGGAAGCCGGTGCCACTTCCGAAAAAGCCCCTGGCCCCCTCCCCTCTCAGTTTTTACCTCCTGGCGGAAAGGCGAACTCCATGACCTCGTCCAGGCGCGCCACGGGGTGGAAGATGAGCTTGCCCCGGATGGACTCGGGTATCTCCTCCAGGTCCACGGTGTTCTGGGCCGGGATGATGACCTCCTGGATGCCGGCCCGGTGCGCGGCCAGGACCTTGTTCTTGATGCCGCCCACGGGCAGGACGTGGCCCCGGAGGGTAATCTCCCCGGTCATGGCCAGGCCCTTTTTCACCGGGCGCCCGGATAAGAGCGACACCAGGGCGCAGAGCATGGCCACCCCGGCGGAGGGGCCGTCCTTGGGGATGGCGCCGGCGGGGACGTGGATATGGATGTCGGCCTTCTCAAAGAAATCCTCCTCGATCCCCAGGAATGGGGCCCGGGCCCGGATGTAGGACAGTGCGGCGCTGGCCGACTCCTTCATGACCTCCCCCAACTGGCCGGTGAGTTTCAAGTTGCCCTTGCCCGGCATGCGCAGGGCCTCAATGAAAAGGATATCGCCGCCGGCGGGGGTCCAGGCGAGACCCGTGGCCACCCCGGGCTCGGGATGGTCCAGGGCCGCATCCCGGAAGAAGCGGGGCGGTCCAAGGTACACGGCCACGTCGGCCTCGGTGAGCTGCGCCTGCTGGCGGCCGCCTTCCGCCACTTCCCGGGCCACGCCCCGGCACAGCGCCGCGATCTCCCGCTCCAGGTTGCGGAGGCCAGCCTCCCGGGTGTAGGAGGCGATGACCCGGCGGACGGCCTCGGGCGCGACCTCCATCTGCGCTTTAGTGAGGCCGTGGGCTTCCAACTGCCGGGGCAGGAGGTGGCTGAAGGCGATCTCCAGCTTTTCCTCCTCGGTGTAGCCGGTGAGTTCCAGGACCTCCATGCGGTCCCTCAGGGCCGGCGGGATGGGGTCCAGGAGGTTGGCGGTGGTAATGAACATGACCTTGGAGAGGTCGAAGTCCACCTCCAGGTAATGGTCCGAGAAGGTGGAATTCTGCTCCGGGTCCAAAACCTCCAGGAGGGCCGAGGAGGGGTCGCCCCTAAAGTCGGCGCCGATCTTGTCCACTTCGTCCAGGATGAACACCGGGTTATTGGAGCCGGCCCGGCGCATGGACTGGATGATGCGGCCGGGCAAAGCCCCCACGTAAGTGCGGCGGTGGCCCCTGATCTCGGCTTCGTCCCGCACCCCGCCCAGGGAAAGGCGCACGAACTTGCGGCCCAGGGCCCGGGCGATGGACCGGCCCAGGGAGGTCTTGCCGGTGCCCGGCGGCCCCACGAAGCAAAGGATGGGTCCCTTCATGTCGGGCTTGAGTTTGCGCACCGCCAGGTATTCGAGGATGCGCTTCTTCACCTTTTCCAGGTTGTAGTGGTCCTCATCCAGAATCTCCCGGGCCTGGTGCAGATCCAGGCTGTCTTCGGTGGATTTGCTCCAGGGCAGATCAATGAGCCACTCGAGGAAATTGCGGATGACCTGGTGATCCGGCGCGTGGGGCGGGGTCCGCTTGAGGCGTTTCAGTTCCCGTTCCGCCTCCTTCATGGCGTGGGCCGGCAACTCCGCCTCCTCCAGCCGGAACTGGAGCTCATCGACCTCCCGGGTGGGGTCACCGCCTTCACCCAGCTCTTTTTGCAGGGCCTTGATGTGTTCCCGGAGGTAATAATCCTTCTGGGTCTTGTCCATTTCGCTCTTCACCTGGCTCTGGATCTTCTTGCCCAGTTCCAGAATCTCAAGCTCCCGATTGATGTGGGTCAGGACCCGGCGCAGGCGCTCGCCCACGTCAATGGTTTCCAGGAGTTCCTGTTTATCCGTCTTGGAAATGTTGAGGCTGCCGCCGGTGACGTCGGCCAGCATCCTGGGGTCGCTGAGTTCCCGCACCAGGTTCCCTAGTTCCGAGGGGAGGTAGGGTGAAAGCTCCAGCATCTTCAGGAAAAGGCCCTTGACATTGGACACCAGGGCGTCCACTTCCAGACCGGGCTCGTATTCTTCCAGGATAGGGGTCACCTGGGCCATCAGGAAAGGGTCCTGACCCACCCAGCTTTCCAACCGGAACCGGTAAAGTCCCTGGACGAGCAGACGGACGGAGTCGTCGTCGGCTTTGCGCATCTTCAGGATGGCCGCAACGGTGCCGACGTTGAAGAAATTGTCCGGGTCAAACCCCGTGGCCTTCTCCTCCCTGGTGGTCAAAAAACCCAGGGTTTTGTCCTGGAGCAGGACCTGGTCCACCAGCTTCTGGGCCGGCTCCTCCCAGAGGGCCAGGGGCATGATGAGGCGGGGAAAGAGCACCAGGTCAGTTGCGGGTAATATGGGCAGCACCCGGGGGCCGGGCTGCACAACAGGCTCAGCGGCCACCGGGATATCGTCAGTTTCGTGATTATCGGCCATGATATCTCCATGTTCTCAGTTAGGTGCGGTTATTCGCAGGCCGGCGAAGCTTTCACCGGTATGGTTCGGGTGTGGGGCGCCTTCCGGGGCAGGTGGACTATGAGGACGCCATCCACATAGCGGGCCTCCACCCCCTGGGGGTCTACGGGGATGGGCAGCGTGAAGCGCCGTTCAAAAATGCCGAACGCCATCTCCAGATGGACGAAACGCCGGATGCCTTCAGACGATGGTGGCCGCCGCCGGCCCCGCACCACCAGTTCATGACCCGTCAGGGTCAGGGAAACGTCCTCGGACGCCACCCCGGCCAGTTCCAGGCGCAGGACCAGGCCCTGGGCGGCTTCATAGAAATCGGCCGCCGGCCGGAAGGAAACCGGGGTTTTATAGGCCTCCAGCAAGGTATCGAAACCCCGGCGCATCTGCTCTTCCAGATGCTCGAAGTCACGGATTATTCTGATTTTAATGAGTCGGTGCATAGGTTCCTCGAACCGTTATTTCTTTTCAAGATAAGACGTGTTCTCAGAAAATCCAGGGATTGCATGGCGCTATCTTGAGGCTTGCACGTAAATTTTCAGACTCTTGGCGGTATTCTCCGGCTCGGCGAAGCGCCTCGCCTTGACCGGCGCCGCAAATCCTGGTAGTTTGCCAGGCATGCCGTCTCCGATACTTTGCCTGGGCGCCATCAATCTGGACCTGAAATTTCAGGTGGATGACCTGGAGGGTTTCCTGAAAGACTGGGGCGCCGGACTCAGCCGGGGCGGTGAGGAGGCCGTCTCCCGGGAGCAGGAAGCGCGCCTGACCGCGTTGCTGGCCCGTTACGGCCGGCCGGCGGGGCGCGGCGGCGGCGGCATGGCGGCCAACACCGCCTATGCCCTGGCCTGCCTGGGCCTCCCGGTGGGCCTGGTGGGCCGGGTGGGCGCCGATGCCGACGGCGAATTCCTTAAGAATGGTCTCGCCGGGGTGGACCTGTCCCACGTGGTCTCCCAGGGAGAGAGCGGCCGGGCCTACATCTTGACCGACCGGGAAGGGGAGCGCACCATCCTGGTGGCGCCCAATACCAATGACGACCTCAAGGAACGGGACCTTCCCTGGGAGGCGTTGGCGGCCGCGCCTTTTCTCCATCTCACCGCCTTGGTGGGGGATGGCCCCCTCCTGGTGCAGCGGCTCATCGCCGGCCGGGTCCCGGCCCAGGTCCGGCTCAGCTTCGATCCGGGGGAACTCTACGCCCGGATGGGGTGGCGGGCCCTGGAAGACATCATCGACCGCCTGGAGACCCTGCTGGTCACGGAGACCGAGTGGCGGCAGTTGGGGGGAGAGCCGACGGTGCACCCCAACTGGGCGCCGCCCGTGGTGGTGATCAAGCGGGGGTCCCGGGGCGCCAGACTGCTCACGCCGCTCCGATACCTGGATTTCCCGGTGGAACTGGGAGGCCACCTGGTGGACACTTTGGGGGCCGGGGACGTCTTCGCGGCGGGATACCTGGCCGGGCGTCTCCAGGGGCTGCATCTCAACGCCTGCGTGCGTCTGGGGAATCGGGCCGCGGCCGTCAGCCTCCGGGGCGCCGGGCGGGATAGCTACCCGGACCGGACCTTCCTGGAACGGCAGGTGCAAGCGCTGCAAAAAGTTTGAGGAGAGGGCCGGGGGACATTACCTCCCCTGACCTCCCCTTCTGCCAGGTTGATGGTGTCATGCTGCAAAAATCGTATGGCAAATAATACCGTGTTTGTTTTGTAGGGGCGGGTTTGAAACCCGCCCCTACGAGAGATATTAATAGGTTATCTGGATGGTTTGTTTCATTTCAAAGGGAACACGGTATAAATTGCCCGGCCCCACAAAAGCTGTTTTAAAGTCCCCCTTTACTAAAGGGGGATTCAGGGGGATTATCAGATGGTTATATAATCCCCCCTGCCCCCCTTTAAAAAAGGGGGGTAAAGTTCTGGCCTTTATCGGGGCTTTTTCCTTAAGAGGAAAACCATCTTATCTATGAGGCATCGCACTACAGGGTCAGCAGCAGGGCGGTGTAGAGCGCCGCGGCCGCGGGCTCCCTCAACCGCAACCTGACCGGGAGCCGCGGCCGGGCCAACTCTCTGTACGTCCTGGCTTACTACCTGGGAGGGGCGACGGGCATCACCCTGAGCGGCTATGCCTACGGGCAGGCGGGCTGGCACGGGGTGGCCGCCCTGGGCCTCATGATGCTGACGGCGCCCCTGGCTACGGGTTTGCGGGAAATGCGGCAGCCGCCGGCGCCGGCAAAACCCCAGGAAAAGTTGAGCCCCGGCGTCTAATAAGCGATAATGAAAGAGGAGAGGGGCTCCCCGGGTGGTTTGGCGGGGATGCGCCGCCCGTAGTCGAACCCCGGTGACTTTATCAAAATGATAAACTTATGCTTAACATTCAGAACTCGACGGGGTCTATATCAATGAAAGCCGGAATTAAGACCCCATGACCGATGATCAGCTCGTGGCCCGGGCCCAGGCAGGAGATCTTCCGGCCTTCGAAGAACTGGTGCAGAAGTACCAACGGGAGGTCTACGGTCTGGCATGCCGCATGGTCTCCGATGCCGAGGAGGCTAAGGACTTGGCCCAGCAGGCCTTTCTTCAGGCCTTTGTCCACATCCGGAGTTTTCGCCAGGATGCGCAATTTCGCACCTGGTTGTTCCGGATCGCCATCAATCAGTGCTACAACTTTTTGAAGAGCCGCAAAAAATTTGGCGATCCGGTTGACTGTGCCGAATTGAATCTGGCGGGGGATGAGCCTTCCCCGGAGGCGGACCTGGTTGCCCGGGACGACCGCCGGCGTCTCTATGAGGCCTTGGAGCGGCTCCCGGCCAAGCAGCGGGCGGTGATCACCCTGAAGGTGGAACAGGGCCTGTCTTATCAGGAGATCAGCCAGGTTCTGGGGGGGACCGCCGGCGCGGCCCGGGTTAATTACTGCCAGGCGTTAAAGACCCTGAAAAAACATATACAGAGCGAGGACGACCATGAAGTGGCAATGCGCCCTTCTACAACGGTGGCTGCCAGAGTATCCCGACGGTGACCTCCCTGCTTGGGGGAGGCGCTGGCTCAAGTCCCACGTGGCGCGGTGCTCCGCTTGCCGCCAGGAACTGGCGGAACTCAGGGAGGTGGTTGCCGCCATTGAGGCGACTCCGGTGGCGGACCCGACCCCGGAATTTTGGGGCGAATTTTCCCGGGAGATGCACCTGAAGTTGGTCCAGGCCGCCCAGAACAGCCAGACCGCGCCCGCCCCGGCCAGCCCCCGGCGGTTTCGGCTGCCCTATCTCCTGGGGGCGCCGGCCCTGGCAGTGCTGCTGCTCTATGTAGCGGTGCAGTTCACGGGACCCAGCCTCCCGATTCAGGACCAGGCCCTGGTAAAGCGGGAGTCCGAGGCCAAGATGGCTGCCGTCCCCCAGCCGGCTCCGGCGCCGCTGGCCGAGGTCCGGGCTGCTTCCGCCCCGCCGATGGAACAATTTGTCACGGTGGCTCTGGAGGAAGGTGCGTCCCTGCCGGTGGAGGACGTGGATATTTCCGGTTGGGAACTGGATGCGGAACTGGCGGGGATGACCGACCAGGAAAAGAATGCGTTCCTCAACAAACTGCATAAACGTTAAGAAGGATAGGTCATGCGTGGAAGGATTCTCTTTCTGTTCCTGGGGCTAACCCTGGCCGGAGCAAGCCTGGCCTGGGGGCAACCGGGTGGCGACTTTGGCGGCGGGGGCTTTCAGGACCGGTTCATGGAAGTCAAGCGGAACCAGTTGGGCCCAACTCTGGGAGTGAACCAGCCGACCGTGGACAAGCTGCTGGCCATCGATGCGCGGTATAAGCCGATGCGGCACCAGCTGGTCACGGGGATGAAAAGCGATATGCACCGCCTGCAGCAGCTCATGAGCCAGTCTGCCCCGCCGGAGCAGGAAATTAAGGCCCTGCTCGCCGATATGAAGCGCAAACGGCTGGAGATGCTCAACCTGCAGCAGCGCAAGGATGACGAAGAGACGGCCCTGCTCACGCCGATGCAGCAAGCCCGCTATCTCATGTACCTCATGTCTTTGATCAAGGAAGCCCGGAGCATCAAAAGCGGTACGGGGGGACCCGGCGGACAAGGCGGCCCCGGCATCATGGGCGGCCCCGGAGGCATGGGGACGCCAGCCCTGCGGCCTCCCCAGGAAATCCCGGTTTCCCGTCCACCTCAGTAAGACAGGACAAGGAGCCATAGATCCTTCGCCGCCCACTTATACCATGTTCGTTTTCACATGAAACAAACTCATTGGTGGGGCGGGCCTCCGTGCCCGCCAGTGTTCAGAGAGTTTGTTGCGACTGAATATGAACATGGTATTAGAGAAATTCCGGAAAATCTGGAAAACCGGCAAATAACCCGGGGGCATGCGGGTCTTTTGCCGGTTTTTTTGTCTCCCTACTTGCCAAATCCCGGTTAAGAGATTTACAATAAACGGGTCGCCGGAGTGGTGGAATTGGTAGACGCAGGGGACTCAAAATCCCCCGGGTGAAAGCCTGTGCCGGTTCGAGTCCGGCCTCCGGCACCAATGTTTTTAACCAATTACTGATTATGGTCTTAAAATTCCCCCTCCCCTGGTGGGAGGGGGTTAGGGGGAGGGGGATAAGGCGCTGTGTCTTTTCATGGTTTCGTCACCCCCACCCTGACCCTCCCCCATCAAGGGGGAGGGAACAAAAGGTTTTTCTTGTTTATCCGAAGCTACCCAACAAGGGACGATGTTATGAGCATCCACCTCGAAGAAGGGTATGTCGAGTTTCTTTGCCACTGCCTCCTTCCACACCCTTTTCAGGCGCAGGGGATCGAAATCCGTGACCAGACAACCAGCTCCATATTTTCTCACAAATTCGACTAGTTCCACTTCTGGAGAGCCGCACAGAAGATAAAAGGGGATATTTTTCTCCGCCAGGTTCTGTTCGACTTCCGCAAGTCCCTGGATCATGAAGGCGTATTGGCGGAAGGTGGCTCCCAAGAACTGGGGCACCAGGCAGAAAACCACCGCCAGGGGTTCTTTTTGCTTCAAGGCCTCTTCTTCTTGGGCAAACAATAAAGCCCAATTATCCCGGGTGCGCTGGTCACGACTCATCCAGTAGCCCACTGGACCTTTTTTGAGGTCTCCTGCCCTTAAAGCTCTTACGCGTCTGGGGTTCATGGTTGCAAGCTGGCCAGCTTATTTTTTGGCTTGTTTGCGGCTACCGGCATTGCATGGTTCCGGCCCTTTCACCACCGGTTTACCCACTGCCGCAGCCAGGGCTTCTAACATGCCCCGATAAATCCAACGGTGGAAGGGAACCAGGCTATACCAGTAAGCCATGCCTGCCAATCCCCGGGGCAAAAATCTTGCGGTTTGTTTGAGTTCCACCCTGCCGTCTCCTTGCGGAGTGAGGTGAAACTCCAGGACGGCTTCCCCCGGCAGTTTCATTTCGGCCAGCAACAAGAGGCGGTGGGGCGGTTCTATCTCCAGGACCCGCCAAAAATCCAGGGCATCTCCCACCCGGAGTTCCAAGGGATGGCGGCGGCCGCCTCGAAACCCGATTCCCCCCAGGAGTCGGTCTATCCAGCCCCGCAGCCGCCACAAACAGTTGCCGAAATAATAGCCGGTATCTCCTCCCATTCTTAAGATGGGCTGCCAGACTTCTTCGAGAGTCGCTTGTATCTGGACGGAGTAGCCGCACGATAGAATAGTGCCGCCGGCATAGTCAGTATCTCCACAGTAGGTCCACTCTGGGGGAATGACGCCGCCGGCATCCATCCAGCAGGTGTCGATTTGCTGCTGCTTCACTCGCTCCAGCGCCAGCCTGATGGTTTGGCGGCAATCCAAAAGCTCTTGGGGAATAATGGCCCGGATACGATTGTCCTTACAAACTACCGGGTTGCGCAGCCCCTCGGCCAGGGGCCTGGCGATGCTCGCCGGGACTGGGGTGACCAGATGTATCCAGTAAGAACTCAAGGTGGGCGTCAGGACCGGCACCGGAATGATGAGACGGCGCCGCAGATGGGCTTCTTCGGCATAGATGTCGAACAATTGCCGGTAGGTCACCACCTCCGGGCCGCCGATGTCGAAGGTTTGGCCCCGGGTTTCCGGATGTTCCAGGCACCCTTGCAGGTAATTGAGCACATTGCGGATGGCAATGGGTTGGACCGGGTTGTGCACCCAGCGAGGGGTGGTCATGACCGGCAGACGGTCCACCAGATACCTTAGAATTTCAAAGGAAGCGCTTCCCGAACCCAGGATCATCGCGGCTCGCAGGAAGGTGGCCGGCACCGGGCCTGATTGCAGGATCTCAGCCACCTCTTGGCGGGAGCGGAGATGCTGGCTCAGTAGGGGGTCCTCGGTACTGCCCAGTCCACCCAAATAAACGATATGTTCCAATCCGGCTTCGGCCGCAGCGCGAGCCATATTTTGGGCTGCAGTGCGATCGGTCTCGGTAAACCCCTTGGGGTCGGCCACCATGGAATGGACCAGATAAAAGGCCGCCCGGCAGCTCTGCGTCGCTTCCTGCAAGGACTCAAAGTCCAGGACGTCGCCTTTGGCCAACTCCACCAGCGGATGTTTGGCCCAGGGCCGGGCCTGCAACTTGGCGATTGATCTGCCCAGGGCCCGCACCCGGTAACCCGCTTCCAGCAGTTTGGGCACCAGCCGCCCCCCCACATATCCCGTTGATCCGGTGACCAAAACAGGTTTAGCCGTCATCATGTACTCCTGTAAAAACTCTTTAGAGCCATATCTTCCTAGCGAGACACCGGGATCAGCACCTCGAGGGATGTCACTTTCCTCCCGTCTTTATCGAGTCAAGGCACAACTAAGTGTTAGGCTGTAGCTTCTGTTGATCGTTCAAAACATCCGTCAGTTCAGAGGGTTATCTCTTCTCCTGATCATCCGATGGGCAGTCCAGAAAACGCTTCAGAAGCCCTCGAAGACGTTTATGCTGCGATCAGGCGAGGGCGAAGCGGTCAAGGTTCATTACCTTGTGCCACACCGCGATAAAGTCGTGCAGGAACTTCTCCTGGGAGTCCGCACACCCGTAGACTTCCGCCAAGGCCCGGAGTTGGGAGTTCGAACCGAAGATGAGGTCGACACGGGTGCCGGTCCACTTGAGTTCGCCCGTGGCGCGATCACGCCCCTCGAACACGTTTTCGTCTTCCGTGGCCTTCCACTCCGTTCTCATGTCGAGCAGATTCACGAAAAAGTCATTGGTGAGCGTCTCTGGCCGCTTGGTGAAGACGCCGTGCGGGGACTTGCCGAAGTTGGCATTCAAGACGCGCATACCGCCAACGAGAACCGTCATCTCAGGAGCGGTCAGCGTCAGCAGTTGCGCACGATCAACCAGCAGTTCCTCTGCCGATACGGCGTATTTGGTTTTGAGGTAGTTGCGGAACCCGTCCGCCGCCGGTTCGAGGACGGCGAATGACTTAACGTCGGTTTGGTCCTGCGAGGCATCCGTGCGTCCCGGCGTGAAGGGAACGGTCACATCGTAACCGGCGTTCTTCGCCGCTTGCTCGACGCCGACGCAACCGCCCAGAACGATCACGTCAGCAAGCGACACCTTCTTCCCGCCGGACTGGGCGCGGTTGAACTCCTTTTGGATTCCCTCAAGGGTCTGCAGCACAGTCTTCAGTTGGGCTGGCTGGTTGACTTCCCAATCCTTTTGCGGCGCCAGACGAATACGCGCCCCGTTCGTACCGCCGCGCTTGTCGGAACCACGGAACGTGGATGCCGACGCCCAGGCGGTCGAGACCAGTTCCGAGATCGACAGCCCCGAGGCAAGGATCTTGCCCTTGAGGTTTGCGATGTCCGGCGCGTCGATCAGCTCATGATCGACTGCGGGCACCGGGTCTTGCCAGATCAGTTCCTCTGCCGGCACCTCCGCGCCGATAGAGCGGGAGCGGGGGCCCATGTCGCGGTGCGTCAGCTTGAACCACGCCCGGGCGAAGGCATCCGCGAATTCCTCGGGGTTCTGCTGGTAGCGCCGCGCTATGGGCTCGTAGATCGGGTCGTAGCGAAGGGAGAGGTCCGCCGTGGTCATCATCGGCCGGTGCTTCTTCGTCGGGTCGTGCGCGTCAACCACCATGTCCTCTTCGGCCACGTCCTTGGCCAGCCACTGATGCGCGCCCGCCGGGCTCTTGACCAGCTCCCACTCGTATTTGAACAGCACGTTCAGATAGCCCATGTCCCATTTGGTCGGGTTCGGCTTCCAGGCGCCCTCGATGCCGCTGCTGATCGTATCGCCGCCTTCGCCGCTGCCGAAGCTGCTCTTCCAGCCAAGTCCCTGTTCCTCGATGGGGGCGGCCTCAGGTTCCGGACCTACATAGGACGCAGGGCCGGCGCCGTGACACTTGCCGAAAGTGTGCCCGCCGGCGACGAGCGCCACGGTCTCTTCGTCGTTCATCGCCATGCGCCCGAAGGTAGTTCGAACGTCACGGCCGGAGGCGACCGGATCCGGGTTGCCGTTCGGGCCTTCCGGGTTCACGTAGATCAGGCCCATCTGCACCGCGGCGAGGGGATTCTCCAGCTCCCGGTCGCCGGAGTAGCGCTGGTCGCCAAGCCACTCGCTCTCTGTACCCCAGTAAATGTCCTCTTGCGGCTCCCAGACGTCCACACGCCCGCCGCCGAAGCCGAAGGTCTTGAAACCCATGGACTCCAGCGCGCAGTTGCCGGCGAGGATCATGAGGTCGGCCCAGGAGATTTTCCTGCCATACTTCTGTTTGATGGGCCAGAGCAGCCGGCGGGCCTTGTCGAGGTTCACGTTGTCGGGCCAGCTGTTGAGGGGCGCCAAGCGTTGGGAGCCGGACCCCGCGCCCCCGCGGCCGTCGCTAATGCGGTATGTGCCTGCACTGTGCCACGCCATCCGGATGAAGAGCCCCCCGTAGTGACCGTAATCGGCCGGCCACCAGTCCTGCGAGTCGGTCATCAGCGCATAGAGGTCCTTCTTCAGGGCCTTGAGGTCGAGTTTCTTGAATTCCTCAGCGTAGTTGAACGCCTCGCCCATGGGATTGCTCAGGTGAGAGTTCTGATGAAGAATCTTGAGGTTCAACTGGTTCGGCCACCAGTCCCGGTTCGACGTGCCTCTCCCGACAGTGGGTTTGTTAGCTCCGCCCGTTACCGGGCACTTGCTATCTTTACTCATGAAGTTTCCTCCTCTCGTTGTCTGATCTTATGCTTCTTGCCATAAGACCGGACCGCGCTCTCCGGCGGTCATGGTGTTTTGGTCATCGGCCACCGGTATGCCAAAGGCGGTGGTCAAGGGCTTTTTATCTTTTGCCATCTTGTTCCTCCTTGATGTCGGCCGGTTGCCCTTCCTGTTGGCATTGAGGGCAGAGGCCAAAAAAATTCAGTTGGTGATGGGTGATGTGATAGCCGGTCTTTTTGGCCATTTCCGAAGAGATGTCGGCCAAGCCCGTAAACTCGGGATCAAGAATGCGGCCGCAATTGGTGCAAATGACATGGGGGTGCGGGTAAGGTTTATTGCCGTCGTAACGGCTGCCCACCCCGGCCAAATTAAGTTCCAAAACCTCGCCCATAGCTTTTAGCAGGCTCAAGGTCTTATAAATAGTGGCCCGGCTGGTGGTGGGGAAATCGGTTTTTATCAGCTCAAAAAGCTGGTCCACGCTGTGGTGCTCTTCACTGCTAGCGATGATTTTTAACAGAGCCAGCCGCTGGGGGGTGAGGCGGCAGTCTTTCTCCCTCAGCACCCTGATCATCTCTGGTAGACGTTGTTGGGGATCGGCTTTCAAAAAATTTACCTCTAATAATTATTTATAGAGAATAATTTTCCAAAATCAAGCCTTATCAGGGGCGATTGCCTGGAGGTGACGCCTCATAAAGAATTGTCTTGAAAAACAGGGAGGTTCACGTTTACTTAAGAGAAAGGCTATCATCAGGATAAAGGGAGCCGGAACATGCCGCGAGACATCCCTGTGGGCAACGGCAAGCTGTTGCTCTGCTTCGACCGGGAATACCGCCTTCGGGAGATCTGCTTCCCGCACGTGGGTCAGGAAAACCATATGCACGGCAAGGTCTGCCGCTTAGGTGTGTGGACCGAAGAGCAATTTTCTTGGGTAGGTCCCGACTGGCGCAAAGAGCTGCGCTATGCGCCTGACACTATGGTTACTGAGGTTAGGCTGCATAAGCCGGACTTGGAAATCTCCCTGCTCTGTCGCGATGCTGTGGACTTCCATGAGGATGTTTATCTTAAGGAAATCACGGTGGAGAACCTGGCCCCCAGGCTCAGGGAGGTCCGTCTCTTCTTTCATCTAGATTTGGGCATAGCCGGAAATGACCTGGGGGACACGGCAGGCTTCGATCCCAAGACAGGAGCCGTGATCCACTATAAAGGCCCTCGCTATTTTCTCATCAGCGGCCTGGGGCCGGATGGCGCCGGTCTGAGCCAGTACGCCGTGGGGCAGAAGGGGGTCGCCGACAAAGAAGGCACCTTCCGGGATGCCGAAGACGGACGTTTGTCCGGCAACCTCATCGCCCAGGGTTCGGTGGACTCTGTGGTCTCTGTAATGCTCACCGTAGAAGCCAAATCCCGCGCCACAGCTTTCTTCTGGATAGCGGCAGGTTTTAACTGGTACGACGTGCAGCGCCTGGACAGTCTGGTCAAGTACAAGCATCCCCAGAAATTGATCAAGCGCACGGAGGATTATTGGCGCCTGTGGATCCGCAAGGAGAGCCCACCGCTGGAGCTTTTGCCGGAGAATCTGGCGGAGTTTTACCGCCGCAGTCTTTTGATCATCAGGACTCAAATAGACGCTCAAGGTGGAATCCTGGCGGCCAACGACTCGGACATCATCTATTTCAATCGGGATACTTACTCCTACGTCTGGCCTCGGGACGGGGCCCTGGTGGCCTATGCCTTGGATTTGGCCGGACACCCCACGGCCTCCAGGAATTTCTTCCGCTTCATTTCCCAACTCCTGCAACCTGAAGGGTGCCTTCTCCACAAGTTCAACCCCGATGGAACGTTAGCCTCTTCTTGGCATCCCTGGAGCTATGACGGCAAACCACAGCTCCCCATCCAGGAAGACTCCACCGCCTTGGCGCTCTGGACTTTATGGCACCATTTCGTCCTTTACCGGGATCTGGACTTCATCAAGTCGCTCTATCGCCCTCTGGTGAAAAAAGCCGCGGATTTCATGTGCCAATACCGGGATAAGAAGACCGGGCTGCCGGCTCCTTGCTTCGACCTTTGGGAGGAGAGGCGGGGCATCTTCAGTTTCACGGTGGGCGCAGTCTTCGGTGGGCTCACCGCGGCCTCCTTGTTCTGCACGGTCTTTGGCGAAGATGAAAATGCGGCTCAGTATCAGCAGGTTGCCGCGGAGATTCGGGATGCGGCCTCCAAGTATCTCTGGCAGGAGGACCTGGGGCGCTTTTGCCGCATGCTCTACCCCGATTCCCAGGGAGAGTTGCAGGTGGACACCACCTGCGACTCCAGCCTCTGGGGGCTCTTCGCCTTCGGCATGTACGGCGCCGGCGACCCGCGGGTATCCGCCACCATGGAGGCATTACGAGAGCGCCTGTGGGTAAAGACTGCGGTGGGGGGCATGGCCCGCTACGAAGACGATCCATACCAAAGGGTGAGTCCTGAGGTTCCCGGGAACCCCTGGTTAATCTGCACCCTGTGGCTGGCGGACTACCTCTTAGAAAAAAGAGAAAGCGACGCAGAACTTACCCAGGCCCAGGAGATTCTCACCTGGGTCACGAACCACGCCCTGCCCTCGGGTGTTCTGGGTGAGCAAATTGATCCCATCTCCGGTGAGCCCATTTCTGTATCTCCCCTCACCTGGAGCCACGCCACCTACATCACCACTACCCACCGCCTTTTGCGCCGCCTGGCCGAAGGGCGATTACTTCCCGCCGACTCCCCGGAGCGTCAGGAAGACTGGGTGGGTAGACTTTACAGCAAGACCTGTGATGTCATTCATGGCCTCTGCAAATTGTAGGGCAAATGCGCTTTTTATGCCAATAAAGACAGCCAATCCAAAGCTGAGCTTGGGAACGATCTTTATAACTGCCAAGCTAAGCTTGCACACATTTTCGTTCCCAAGTGCAACTTGGGAACGAATGGAAAACTCGGGACCGAGGGCAAAAACGGCCTCTATCTGCAGGCATGCCTGGATGCGGGGTCCCGACTTTAGGGAACAATGTAGCCCCTGAACATAGTGTAGAAAGTGCCCTCAACGACAGACCCCGAGTTAGGGTTGGCCGGGGGGTCTGGCACCTGACGCACTTGCAAGGTGGGCATAATGGAGAAGGCGATGCCGGGATCAAGGGTTTCGCCTGCGGCCCCTCCCCAAAGGGTGGAACCAACATAAACATTTGTTAAGTTAAGGAGATACATAAACGAATTGCCGGGCCCCAGGAGGTAAAAACGGTAAGGGCCGGTATTGGCGGCGTTGGCATAAAATCGGACGCTCGACATGGTCATGATAAAAAAATGCCCCTGGGGCAGACTAAAAAGTTGATTAGTGCCGTTGGGCAAGACCTCGTACCAGCTGCCACTACTATAATAAAGATTTTTAAACTGTTGGACTCGCCCCAGCAGAATGGCCTCAGCCGGGGCCTGCCAGGTACCTACCGTCAAACCGACAACCAAGGCCATGAGCACCAAGATCCGACAAGTTTTCATTTCGCCACCTCCTTTAGTTTTTTCCAGATTATTTATTTCCATTAGCATATTTTCTGCCAAAATTCAAAAGATGATATCCGAGATTATGTGGCAACCTTGGCCACTACAGTCGATAAATGGTTTTGGGACCTTCCATCCCGTGTTAAATCCCGAAAAGGTTCACGAAAAGGTTTATCTTTTATAGGCGTATTCGCTTGACTCAACTATATACGAAGTTTCTTGTTGATGATCGGTTTTCCCTCCAAGCCATCCAGGATCTCTATCAGACGGCGTTTGCGGGCGTGTGCATCTCTCAGGCTTCTTAGATATTGATCCCATTGCGCCTGTTTATTTTGTTTGGACATGACATCTCCCGCTTTACGAAGGAATTTTACCGCTTCCTGGTAGGCACTGGGCTTGACCTGGGCGATCAGTCGTTCCGCCTTGTTTTTCCAGATAGCCACCGCCCGATCCGGCGCATGGCCTTGAACCGCGGTAGCGATGGTGTCTTCATCAGCCCCGAGCCATCTAAAATGGCCTTTGGGACGCTGATCGTACCATTTCAGCACCTGGTCGGGCTTTTTCTCAAGAATAGCGATGTCAATCAAATTGCCGACCAGGGGAAATCGAATCCGCTGATCCGTATCAGGCCGGGCCAGGCCGGATTCCGGCAGGGGCCAGCCTTTCTGTGTCCAGGGCAGCTCACCTTTTTCCAGGTAGCGCAATAGAGATTCGCGCACCTGGGGCCAAATCCTGGCTTTGTCGCTGCCTATCTTGCATTCCCTGAAGGCTTGTAGCGAAGGATGACGCACGAATTCTTCCACCTGCAGGGCCGCCACCACCGGCCAGTTCTGTTGGAGGGTGCGAATTTCCAGTAGGCTCCCCCGCAGTCCGGCGGTGATGCCCGGCCATTTGGGGCCGAGATGCCGAGTGCCTTCTTTTATCCATTTTTCCGCGTCATCATAGCGCCGCGCCTCAACCAGCCTTTTGACCAGACGCTCGTAGCTGACTGTCTTCTGGGCCTCAGCGATGCACAGGGGGATGATTTCTTTCTTGCGGCCGGCTTGATCCAGGGCATGAATGGCCCAATCGCTGAGCCGGTCTCGTTCGTAGTTGCGGCTGAAATCATCGGCGCCCTTGGTCCGTTTAAGCCCATGCAAACGCGTCAACAGCCGATCTGCCAGGGTATGCCAGGCTGTTGGGGGATGCCCCCGATGAAGATATTCCCCAAATGCCTCGCACAATTCATACTGATCCTCCAGCAAAACATCCAGCGCCCAAGCCAGTTTGTCGGCAGCCTCCAGGGGGGACCGTTCAAGGGCCTCTACGACCACCGGCATGCAGGCGGCAATTTCCATTTCGGTTTCGCCCTCGTCATCGCTCTCCTCCACCTGGCGGGTGCCGGTCTCCACCAGTTCCAGACCCAAGGTTAGCACCTCGTCGGTGTGCCCCGCTTTGAGCAGCGTCTCGAGCTTTTGGCGAATCTTGGAATAGTTCGGAGTATAGCCCTCATTATTCCAGTGGTTCCGCCAGCCGGGCTCCTCCCCCAGGTCATGGATCTCTTGACGCAGGCGTTTAACCAGGGGTTCGGTGTTGCCGGAGATCACCTGTTTGCGATCGCCTAGCTCCCTTGCCATCTCCGGGTACTGCCCGGCGAGATCATGGATCAGGTCGATTAACTGGGCTTTGGTTTTCCCCTTGAGAAAAGCGTCGATATCCTGTCGCAGATCCTCGGACATACCGTTTTCAGCATCATTCGGTTCAGCATCCCGGTCTTCATCTGCCAGCAGTTTCAGGCGATCGTCATCCTGCTTCGCTTTGGGAACGCTCCGGTTATCTTCGACCCGCTTCAAGTATTCGATCACCACGGCCACCCCGTGCTTGCAGTCCCTTTCGTAAGGACAGGTGCAGATCGAATCCGGCAGGCCGTCTTCATCAATGACCACCCTGGTGGCATAGCGCTCCGAACCGTCCACCCAGGCAATCAGGCTACCATCGTCCGTTACGGCCAAATCGGAAACACGTCCCTGCTGCTGATAATTTTTCCCCCGAGAGACAATTTTCCCGCCGACCCATGCTTCGATGTCATTCCAGGTCAGATCGGAAAACCGATCCAGTGGTGTCTTCTTATTCGGCATTGGTTTACCTTCCTGGTGTTTTCGTTTCGGTAAAATGGCAACAACTTAATGTCGCAAATTATGGCATGAGCTTGCCGTAAATTATGTCGTAATATTGTCCCAAGCTCAAACTGTATTTTCGGGTATGTTTACCCAAGATGGCTTTGCTGGTATATAATAGGCATCGATTGCTTGTACAGGAGGCGGAAATGCATAATCTGACTCGCATCACCTTTAATCCCGAGGTCATGGGGGGTAAACCTTGCATTCGTGGAATGCGGGTGACCGTGGGGGCGATTGTGGGATTGGTCGCTTCCGGGAAAACGGTTGATGAAGTGCTTGCCGATTATCCTTACCCGGAGCGAGAGGATATATTGGAGGCGCTGTCGTACGCCGCCTGGCGGGCCGAAGAACGGGAAGTGCCGCTGGCCTCTGCGTGAAAATTTTGATCGATATGAATTTGCCTCCCCTTTGGGTCCAGGAGCAGGTAAACCAAATGGACGATTTATTACTCAAGAAATTCACACGAAGAGATTTCCTGGGAAACACTGCCAAACTCTGTTTCCTGGTTGGGATGTCTTCAATCTCCCTTTATTGCACAGAGACGGAATCCTCGAATAATGAGCCAAAGACTGAAGTTGGAAAACCCGGTAAAACCGGCTCTGATTTTGAACCGGCGTATCTGAAACTTCACAAAACTGGTGAACTGCAAAAGCGGTCGGAAAAACTCTGGGCCATGATGGAAAGTTGCCAGCTCTGTCCGAGAAAATGCGGGGATAATCGTCTTAACGGAATGAGCGGATTCTGTCGCGCTCCTGGCGCCAGGCTTATTGTTTCGGCGTATCATGCGCACTTTGGCGAAGAAAGACCACTGGTTGGAAAAGGCGGTTCAGGGACAATCTTTTTTTCCCATTGCAGTTTACGGTGTGTCTTTTGTCAAAACTGGACAGTCAGTCATCTTGGCAGAGGCTCTGAAAAAAATATTAATGGACTTGCCGGAATGATGCTGCGGCTGCAAGAAAAAGGTTGTCACAATATTAACCTTGTTACCCCAACGCATTATTCCCCCCACATCTTAAAAGCTCTTGATGTGGCTGCAGGCCAAGGGCTGCGGCTCCCAGTGGCTTACAACACCTGTGGATGGGAGCGCCTTGAAGTACTCGCGCTTCTTGATGAAATCGTTGATATTTACCTCCCCGATTTCAAATACTGGGATAGTGCCATGGCGGCAAAGTTTTCTGCCGGGGCAGAGAGTTATCCTGAGATTACCAGAGAGGCAATCCTTGAGATGAACCGCCAGGTTGGCGTGGTAAAATTCGCCAGACAGGGCATTATGCAAAGAGGACTGATAATTCGTCATCTGGTTATGCCAAATAATACAGGCGGTTCGGAGAAAATCATGGAGTGGATAGCAGAAAATCTGCCCAAAGATACTTATGTAAATATCATGCCACAATACACCCCGGCTCATAAAGCGTATGATTATCCGGAAATATCTAGGAGAATAACCGGCAAAGAATATAAAAAGGTTGTCCAAAGGGCAAAAGATATGGGGCTTACAAATCTAGATATTCAGGATTATTGGTGGCTGTAATAAATCCCTTATGCCAGGATGGTCTATAGGGAACGCGGCCGCTGGCGAAAACTCAAAGGCTTTGCCAAGGTAAGGCTTCCAAGCGGCCATATCCGGAAAGCGGAATTGCACTGACATGAAGCCCACGGCATCGGGACAAGGAAGATGAAAATCAAGAGGTTTTTGGACTAAGATCATGGCTAAACTAAAAGAGACTTATAGTTTCGCCCTTTGCATTGAGAACAAGGACTGCGACGATCTGGAAAAACGCAAGATTTATCAGGTAGTTCCAGAAGCAGAGGCCGAAAAGGAGGGTTTTATCAGGGTAATCGATGAATCAGGCGAAGATTATCTTTATCCCCGCTCTTATTTCATAGCAGTCCAATTGCCCCGAGAAGCGCAAGAGGCACTGCAATTATCTGAATAACTTGCTCACCTGTTAAAACCATGCCGAAAACAAAACCCCTTGAAATATCAATGGGTTATTTTTTCGTGGCTCCCCGGGACGGATTCGAACCGCCGACCAAGTGGTTAACAGTCCTATTCATTGATAAAAAAGACATTTATCAGGAAAAAGCAGGGGAAAGGAGGAGTATTTTCTTTTTAACCTTTTCAATTAGTTATCTCTTGTGCTATTGTGTAAGAGAAAGCAAGAATCAGCAGCAAAAACGAGGTGAATATTCACCTATATATTCACCTAAAAACCGCTCTGAGAAGTCCGGTTTCAGAGATTTTGGCCCGGAGCAAACCCGGATGATGACATCTGCAAACTGACATTGGCTTTCCCCCCGTACCCCAGATTGATCCCTGGGGGACAGGACGGCGATCCGTGGCCGCCTTGGGTGGCCTTCTATCAGGGAACCGCGAAGGGAGGCGGGATGGAAAAAGGTATTCTTGCTCAATTGCTTGAGGCCCTGGAAACAAGTCGTCCTTTAAGCAGACAACCCATTTTGGCAGAAATGGTTCATGCTTCAAGAGAACCCCTTGAAGGGCAATGGAAATATCCCTTTCATCTGGTGCGGCATGCGGCTATTGAGATCATAAAGTCCGGAATCTTTGAGGGGGATAACCTAAAAGGGAGGGACATTGCATCAATCCCACCCAAATCTAAAACATACCCCATTATAGACCCGGAAGAGTTGGTATTTCTTATCGCCATGCCTTTGGTAAGGGATATTGAACAAGATATTTCCCGTGGAATGCGTAAATTCGCCCAGAAAGAGATCAGGGGCAGCTTTTCGGCTATCGCAGCCAATTTGAACCATTTATCCGAACTTCCTGAAACTTGGGGGATAGATGTGAGAGCAGAGAAACTCCAGGATGTAGATTTTTACCAGGAAGAGGTTAAGGGTCTGT
>Ga0194126_10002129_pt1 | contig 32453 bp, 23 predicted proteins | sample TA2KigC150mmetaG_FD_148641 | JGI IMG/M metagenome (GOLD analysis project Ga0194126, IMG submission 148641) | Freshwater microbial communities from Lake Tanganyika, Tanzania - TA2015035 Kigoma Deep Cast 150m | ecosystem: Environmental > Aquatic > Freshwater > Lake | place: Tanzania: Lake... | reverse complement strand
CGATTTATCACCGAAGATTATCTTTGAAGCTTCTCAGTTAAATGATGAATATGCAAAATCAATAATTCAAAAAACCGGACGCTGCCTTGCTTTTGGATTAGGTTCAATTGTAAATATCTTGGATATAACGACCATTGTTATTGGCGGCGGAGTAGCTGGATTTGGTGAATTGCTATTTGAAACAGTTGAAAATACACTTTGCACAAGAGTGATGAAACCTTTCAGAAAAAGAATTGTAGTATTACCAGCCAAATTAAAAAATGAAGCCGGTATTAAAGGTGCTTCTGCACTTGTGTTTTATAAGTCTTAAGGTGAACTAGTTTGTATGAGAATTTTTGTAATTATATTATTTACACTTTACATCAATGTTATTTCTCAACAAATTGATTCAACTAATTCAAATCTCTCAAAAGGCACAATTCAAAATTCTATTGCCGACTCTTCAAAAGTTGATACGACAAAAACAAAAAAGAAAAGCGATATAGATGCTGTGGTAACTGCAAGTGCTGCTGATTCACTTTTTTATGATGTAAAGAATAAGAAAATGTATGTGTTTGGTTCAGGTGAGTTAAAATACAAACAGACAGATTTAAAGAGTGGAAAAATTTTCATTAATTATGATACAAATGATCTTGAAGCATTTGGGATTGAAGATACATCCGATACAGCAAAAGTAAAAATTAAACAAGCACCAATTTTAGCAGAAGGAACTGATGTATATGAAGGAGCTAGGATAAAATATAATTTTAAAACACAGCGAGGTTTCATTTCTATGGCAAAAAACAAAGAAGAAACCTCGCGGTACGAAGGGGAGAAAGTAAAAAAAGTAGATAAAGATACTTACTTTATTGAACACGGAATTTTTACAACTTGCGAGCTTGATACACCACATACACACTTTACTTCAAGTGAGATGAAAATTATTCAGCGCGATAAAATAATAGCAAAATGGATTTTCATGAACATTGGAGGGGTTCCTTTCCCTATACCTTTACCATTTGCTGTTTTTCCTAATGAAGCTGGCAGAAGATCAGGACTTGTAATACCAACTTATGGACAAGATGCATTGCGCGGACAGTATTTTAGAAATTTTGGTTACTTTTTAGCACTTAGTGATTATTTCGATTTTACTGTAACTGGGGATTATTATTCAAAAGGCGGATATGGATTGCAAAGCAGAGTTCGATATGCAAAAAGATATGACTTCTCGGGCAATTTGAGTGCTGGATATTCAAAAATAATAATTGGCGAGGAAAATGATCCACAAAGACGTGAACAAACTGATTGGAATGTTTCTTTGTATCATAATCAGCAAATAGACCCAACGTCTCGATTCGATGTGAACCTCCGATTTCAATCTTCATCATACTTAAGAAATAATAGTGTGGATTATCGTGATTTATTAAACCAAGACATTATTTCAAATGCAACATATAGTAAGCGATGGGATGAATCAGGTAATAGTTTAACACTCAATTACAGCCGCACTCAAAATTTGGAGAAAGGCGATATTTATGAATCGCTTCCGAATATAAATTTTACTAAGAATATTACCTATCCTTTCAAAAGAGAAGGTGTAGAGAATCTCGATGACCAAAAATGGTATGAATTGGTTTCTTATTCTTATTCTGGGCAGTTGAGAAATGACAGAAAAAAAACCGGCGGTAATTTAACAAGTCGTGCTGGAGTGATGCATAATTTATCATTCAATGCTTCCCCTAAGATTGGGTATTTCAGTGTTTCACCAAGGGCCAGCTATAATGAAAAATGGTATAACAAAAGAATAAAAATTGAAAATCAAGTTCTAGAAAAAGTAGATCCGATAACAAAAGCGGTTACAAAAAAAGATACTGCTATTGTAACAGATGTTAATGAGCTTAATTTTGTTAGAACATTTGATATGAGTGTTTCTGCTTCAACAAAACTTTACGGAATTTTACAGCCAAATATTTTAGGTATAGAAGCATTTAGACATACTGTGCTTCCATCAATTTCCTATTCATATAAACCAGATTTTGGAAGTGATACTTGGGGATATTATGATTCCTATACAAACTCAAAAGGTGAAGTAATACGTTATGATAAGTATCAGAATGAAATTTTTCAGGGATCAGGTATTGGTGAAAGCCAAAGTTTGTATTTCACTCTTGGAAATATATTTGAAGTAAAAATGGCTAAAGATCCTAACGATACTTCAAAAACAACCGAGGCTAATAAAATTCAGTTATTAAATTTGAATGCAAGTTTAGGTTATAATTTTGCAGCGGACAGCCTGAAACTATCTGATTTAAGTCTCAGTTATCGAACTCAAATTGGTGAATTGCTTAGTTTCGATGGGTCCTCTTCTTTTACATTTTATGATTTTCAAGGTGGATTGAAAACAAATAGATTTCTTTCCTCTGCTGGAAAAGGATTATTTAGATTGACCAATTTTAATTTCTCGGTTTCAACTTTATTAAGTGGAGAAAAAACAGAAGATTCTCGTTCTAATCAAAAAAAATCTGAAGATGAATTTGGCACGTTTGAAAAAAAAGATATAGTTGATCTAAACAAAGTTGATGCTACTCCAGATTTCAGCATTCCTTGGAATTTAAGTTTGAGTTATAATTTTAATTTATCAAAGCCAACTCCAGATTCATCTCAAACTTATTCAAATTTAAGTGCTGATCTGAGTTTTAGCTTAACTAAGAATTGGAGATTTACTGTACGTGGCAGTTATGATTTTGATAGGAAGGAAGTTTCTGCACCGGCAGTTACAATTTATAGAGACCTACATTGCTGGGAGATGAATTTTGTTTGGCATCCGATAGGGACATACAGAGGTTTCCGTTTCGAAATTAGAATGAAAGCACCCGAGCTGCAAGATATCAAAGTAACTAAGTCCAGTGGATTGTATTCGGGTAGAAGATAATTTTTTTTATACTTTATTATTCTCGTTCCTCTATTTAAGTGAATCAAATCAACTTTATATCTTCAAGAAACGGAAGTTTTTTTCGTGTCTCTTCGACTATGTTCAAATCAACTTCACAGATGATAATTTTTTCTTCATTAACAACAGAAATTAATTCATTTCCAAGCGGGTCATAAATACCGCTAAAGCCACTATAATTAAGAGTAGGGTCTGATCCAACCCGATTTACTCCAATCATAAAACACTGATTTTCGATAGCACGCGCTTTTAGTAGTGTTCTCCAATGGTCAATTCTCGTAACGGGCCAATTCGCTATGTTCACTAAAACATCAATCCCTTTTTTAGCATAGAGCCGGTATAATTCTGGAAAACGCAAATCATAACAGATAGTTAGTCCAAAGCGTACATTATCAATTTTTGTGATAACTAATTCATTGGCAGCATTATAGTGTAAGTTTTCATTTGCAAAACTAAATGGATGAACTTTCCTATAACGAGCTTTTATCAATCCATTTTCTTCAAAGTGAACTAAAGAATTAAAATACTCATCATTATTTTTTTCAATAATTCCAGCAAAGATATTTGTTTTTAGCCTTTCGGAAAGTTTCGTAAAATATTGTGTGCCAATACCAGAAAGTTCTTCAAAAAACTTTCCTGGATTCATGGTAAATCCAGTCAATGTCATTTCTGGCAATACTAGTAGATCAACTTTTTCAGTTAGCTGTTCTATCATATTATCGATAATCGAGATATTAGATTCTGGATCTTCCCATTTCGGATTGTATTGAATCAAACCAATTTTCATTTCATTCCCATTTTTCATTATTTGTACTCCAAATAAATAAAAAAATGTCTTTTATCGAAAGAATTAATAAGTTTCCTAAACTTATTTCAACATAAGGATCAGTTATGCTCAATTATATTTGGTTGTCATTGCTTCTTTTGGGTATTGGCACCGCGTTAACTATTGATGTGATTGATAAGACGTCAAATAAATACAGAAATGGAAAGCCGATTGAAATTGTTGTTGAAACTTTAACGGATTCCTTAACCTTCAACAAATCTTTACATGCTGATTTAAAAATCTCTTCTGTTAATTTTCAAAAATTTTATGGTACTTCTCAGAAAGAAGATATCTCTATAAAAAGTAAACTAACATATAATAAAGATGAAAAATGTTTTATAACTTTTTTTGAAGTGGAAGAAAATAGTCCGGATTTATGGAAAGAGATGGCAGCTTCAACCGGTAGAGAAAAAGATTTAAGTGGGATAATCTTTATCAAGAGCAGAATTGATTTAAACAAATACAAAGCAGACTTAATCCTCGAAGAAATTTCATTTATTAAAATGAAGGATGTTACAAATGCAGCAATTGACTACGCTGGCACAGCTGTAAAAATTGCTATCGGATTGATTGGAATAATGGCGCTTTGGCTTGGCATAATGAAAATTGCAGAACAAGGCGGATTAATTACAATTATTGCAAATGCTGTTAAGCCGATTACAAAATTCTTATTCCCAGATGTTCCTCACGATCATCCAGCTGTTGGTTCGATGATAATGAACATTTCTGCAAACATGCTTGGACTAGGCAACGCAGCAACTCCTTTCGGATTAAAAGCGATGGAAGAGCTTGATTCCATAAATCCTGAAAAGGGAACGTCTACAAATGCAATGTGTACATTCTTAGCAATAAACACCGCTGGTTTGACTATTATTCCAGCCACCGCAATTGCAATACGCGCAGCAGCCGGCAGCACTGATCCAGCAGTAATTATAGGAACCTCATTCTTTGGTGCAACATGCGCAACACTGACTGGAATTACTGCAGCAAAAATTTTGGAAAAATTTTCAATTCCTAATTTTAGCTTTTCTAATTGGTTTAAAATGAACATAAAATTTTTAATTAAATTTTTCTTTAGTGCAGCACTTTTACTTGGGATTATATTTTCTGGGATACTGTCATTTGTAAGCGCAGATGTTCTTAAAACAACTATTCAAGCAATTTCTACACTTGCAATTCCGTTGATAATTATTTCGTTTGTATTATTTGGAGCAATCAAAAAAGTTAAACTATATGAAGTGTTTGTTGAAGGAGCAAAAGAAGGATTTAATGTCGCAGTAAGAATTATCCCATATCTTGTAGCAATGTTAGTTGCAATTGGAATTTTTAGAGCTGGCGGAGCGATGGATTTTCTTGTATTTATTTTATCCCCGCTCACTAATCTAATTGGAATGCCGGCTGAAGCATTGCCGATGGCATTAATGCGCCCGCTTTCTGGAAGTGGTTCTCTTGGTATAATGTCAGAAATTATTACTGTGCATGGTCCTGATTCTTTTCTTGGAATTTTAGTGTCGACAATAATGGGAAGTACTGAAACAACATTTTATGTTCTTGCACTTTATTTTGGAACTGTAAATATTAAGAAAACTAGACATGCAGTTGCGGCTGGAGTGATGGCTGATATTGCTGGAGTGCTTGGTGCATTGTTCATTGTTAAATTACTTTTTGGATAAAAATGAAAGTATTCATAACACAAAAACTTCCCGGAAATTGTGAAAGTTTATTGATGAAAAAAGGTATTGTAACTGAGACATATAAAAGCGATGATATCATTTCAAAATCATATCTAATTAAAAAAATAAAAAATGTTGATGCATTAATTTGTTTACTAACAAATAAAATCGATAAAGAAGTTATTGACAACATGAGTTCATGCAAAGTTATTTCAAATGTAGCAGTTGGATTTAATAATATTGACATAGAATATGCAAAATTGAAAAAAATTGTTGTGACTAACACTCCAGGAATTCTAACAGATACAACTGCTGATTTAGCAGTTAGCTTAATTTTGGCTTGTGCAAGAAGAATTGCTGAAAGTGATCAATTTATGCGTGCACGGAAATTTAAAAAATGGATGCCTCAATTAATGCTTGGGCTTGATTTAAAAGGAAAAACTGTTGGTATTATTGGAGCCGGTAGAATAGGTCAGGAAGTTGCAGCACGATTGAAAAGTTTTAAAACAAAAATTATTTATTCATCTATAACTAGAAAACTTGACTTCGAGAAAAATCTTGGATCTATAAAAGTATCTCTGAATTATTTGATGAGGAATTCAGATTATATTACTGTGCATGTACCATTCAACAAATCCACATTCCATTTACTGAATAAACAAAATTTAACATTGATGAAAAAAGATGCTGTAATAGTAAATACTTCTAGGGGTGAAGTAATCGAAGAGACTGCTTTAATTGAATTATTGAAAAACAAAAAAATATTTGCAGCCGGTTTGGATGTATATGAGAATGAACCAAATATTAATCCTGAACTATTAAAATTGAAAAATATAATTTTACTTCCGCATATTGGAAGTGCAACTATTGAGACCCGTTCAAAAATGTCATTTTTAGCAGCTAAAAATGTTATATCTGTTCTAAAAAATGGGAAAGCAATTAATCCAGTTAATTAAAGAAATTGTAATAACCTCATTTAATAAGTATTTTTACTAAAAATAAAATTAATCATATGAGAATAGGAATACCAAGAGAAAAACATCGAGAGGAAAAAAGAGTTTCTCTCGTTCCAGCTGGGGTTGATGCGCTTATTAAGGCTGGTCACACAGTTTTTATCGAAACAAATGCTGGTGTGGATAGTCATTTTTCAGATGAAGAATATCGAAATATTGGTGCGAACATTGTTTATTCCCCTGAAGAAGTATATCAACGCGCAGAAATGGTTGTTAAAATTGCACCATTAACTGAAGACGAGGTAGATCTTCTTCAAGAAGAGCAAATAATTTTTTCGTTTCTTCATTTGGCAGTCGGTAAAAAAAATGTAATTGAAAAATTATTGAAAAAAAAAATTACCGCACTTGCATATGAGTTAATAGAGAAAGACGATCAATTACCAATCTTACAGTCGATGAGCGAAATAGCCGGACAATTAGCAGTTCAGCAAGGCGAAAAATATCTAAGCAGTGATTACCCTAATAGCCGTGGTATTTTGTTAGGTGGAATCGGTGGAGTAGCTCCAGCAGCGGTTGTAGTTTTAGGTGCCGGCGTTGTTGGTTTTAATGCAGCTCGTGCCGCATATGCAAGGGGTGCTCATGTAATTGTACTTGATAAAGACATGAGAAGATTGAGAAGAATAAATACTGATATTTCAAAAAATATTACAACAGTTGCAGCAAATCCATTTACAATTGCGCGTGGTGTCAAGTTCGCAGATCTTTTTATTGGGGCTATTCAAATAAAGGCTGAAAAGGTTCCGCATCTTGTTTCTGATGCTATGGTTAAAACCATGAAGAAGGGAGCAGTAATTGTAGATCTTTCTATTGATCAAGGCGGATGCATAGAAACCAGCAGACCAACTACAATATCTGACCCAGTTTATATTATGCACAATGTAATTCATTATTGTGTTCCGAATATGCCATCATTAGCTTGTCGTACTGCGAGTTATGGTTTAACTAATGCATCTTTGGAATATGTAATTGAGATCTCTGATAATGGGCTTTCAAATTCTTTGTTGGGTGATGGAGGATTAGCAAAAGGGGTCTGTACTTATAATGGATATTGTACAAATGAAAGTATTGCCGAGGTATTTAACTTAGAATACAGAAGGCTCCACATTTTTTCAACTAATTAAAGAGATTATAGCGATGAATGTAGATCAGGTTAGAATAGAAAAGCCAGTTAACGCGCCATGGGTGAAAAAGTATAATGCAAAAGTAGTTAGTTCTGATGAAGCAGTTAAAATTATTAAGTCAAATGATAAAATTATTGTTCAGCCAGGATGTGCTGCACCGCTCGAATTGATTAATGCAATGGTTCGCCGTAAAGATGAACTTAGAGATGTTCAGATTTATCATATACTAGTTGTTGGAGATATTCCATACGTAAAACCCGAAATGCAAGGTCATTTTAAACACAAAGCTTTTTTTATTGGCGGAAATGCAAGGACTGCTATAAATGAAGGACGTGCAGAATTTATTCCGATATTTTTATCAGAAGTAACAATGTTATTCAAAAAAGGAATTCTTCAAGCTGATGTTGCATTAATACATGTTTCTCCTCCTGATGAACACGGATTTTGCAGTTATGGCATTGACGTAGGAAATATAAAAACACCAGCTGAAAAAGCTAAATGTGTTATTGCATTAGTAAATAAACAAATGCCGAGGGGATTAGGAAACAGCTTCATACACATTAACAAAATAGATTTTATAGTTGAAGCTGATGAACCATTGTTAGAATTACCTCAAGCTGATCCGGATGCAACTGACGAAGTTAAACAAGTGTACGACAATATTGGAAAACATATTGCAACTTTAATAGAAGATGGTTCTACAATTCAAATGGGGATTGGTGCAATACCAGATGCTGTTCTTCGTTACCTTCATGTTAAAAATGATCTTGGTGTTCATACTGAAATGTTTTCAGATGGATTGATAGAATTAATTGAAGAAGGAGTTGTGAATGGAGAAAAGAAGACTATTCACCCGGGTAAAATAATTGCTGGATTTGTCCTTGGAACCAGACGAGCATATGACTTTATTGACAACAATCCAATTTTCGAATTTCATCCTCAAGAATATGTAAATGATCCATTTCTAATTGCAAAGAATTATAAAATGGTTGCAATCAACTCTGCTATTGAAATAGATTTAACCGGTCAGGTATGTGCAGATTCAATTGGTACTAAATTTTATTCTGGTATAGGCGGACAAGTTGATTTTGTTCGTGGTGCAGCTCATTCAGAAGGCGGAAAACCTATTATTGCATTGCCTTCTGCCACAAGAGATTTAAAATTTTCAAAGTTAGTTCCTATGTTAAAACCTGGGGCTGGAGTTGTTACTTCACGCGGTGATGTTCATTATGTTGTTACAGAATATGGAATTGCGAATTTATTTGGCAAGACAATTCAAGAACGTGTGCGTATGCTAATTGAAATTTCACATCCAGCTTTTAGAAATGAATTAACTGAATACGCAAAAAAAACTTATAACATTTAATAGAGAAATTATGATTGCAGTTATTGGAGACATTCACGGTTGCTATTACACTCTTGAAGAACTTTATAAGCGAATTATAAGCGCATATCCAGATATTCCTTTTTATACAGTGGGCGATTTAGTTGATAGAGGGAACCATAGTTATGAAGTAGTGAAATTCTGTATGGAAAACAAAATAAAATTTTCACCTGGCAATCATGATTATATGTTTTATTATTTTTTCCATGATCCTTCAAGCGTATTTGCTAAATCTTGGTTTTTTAATGGCAATGAATCTACACTTGAATCATATGAAAACCATCAGGATGAAATGTTTAAACACCTTGAATTTATTAAGTCAGCACCGCTTTATTACAATTTATCAGACTGTTTTATTTGCCATGCTGGTATTTCAATAGAGTATCAAAACTTATTGCCAAATTATAAAAACAATCTCGAAGTGCTTGAGCCATTTATAGTAAGTGATATGAAATCCGATAGAGGAATAATGTGGACGCGAGATCAGCTGCTAAATTTAGGGAAGCTTCAAATTGTGGGACATACTACCAAAAAGGAAATTACGCTTGTAGAAGATTCCAATACAGTTTATCTGGATACTGGTGTTTTCCTCGGGAATAAATTATCTGCTGTAATTGTTCATGAAAGCAATGTAATAGAGACATTCGAAGAAAATACAAGGCTTGAAGATATTATAAAATAAATCCGGTTAGTGTTTTACATCCGGCAAGAGCCTGTCTAATTTACTGTTTAATGTTGTCCTGGGAATTCTTAATAGCTTAGCAGCCTGACTTATATTATTCTGACTTTTATTTAATGCCCACTGAATAATCTCTTTCTCCTTCTCCGAAAGGAAGTGGTCTAAAGAATTAAATTTTTCGAAACTTTCAGCTCTCTTTCCAAATTTTCCAGTATAATATGTAAGATCCAGAATTGTAGGATCAATTTCACCGCTGAAGGAAAGTGCGATCATTCTTTCTACAATGTTTTCAAGTTCCCGAACATTTCCCGGCCAGTCATACCGCATTAATTCAGAATAGACATTTTTATTCAGAAGCATGATTTTATCTTCTGCGAGATGTTTCCTAAAAAAATGCTCAACCAGCATCGGTATATCTTCTTTACGATCACGCAGCGGAGGAATTTTTAGTGGAATAATGTTCAATCTGTAAAACAGATCCTGCCTGAAGAGATTGTTATCTACCTGTTTTCTAAGATCCAGTTTTGTTGCGCAGATGATACGAACATCAATATTAATATTTTCACTGCCGCCGATCGGAGCCAATTCCCGTTCCTGAATTACTCTCAGGAGTTTTACCTGCATGCTTAAAGGGAAATCGTCGATATCATCTATGAACAGAGTTCCTTTGTTTGCTCTTTCGAAATACCCGACATGTTTTTTTACCGCTCCTGTAAATGCACCTTTTTCGTGACCGAATAACTCACTTTCCAGTAATGATTCTGGTATACTTGAACAACTGATTGCAATAAAACTTTCGTTTCTGCGCGGACTTGCTTTATGAAGTGCCCTGGCAACCATCTCTTTACCTGTACCGCTTTCACCTTCAATCAGTATTGTCGAATCGTTCATCGCAATCTGGTTTATAGTTTCCTTTAACTTTTTGATTGAAGGGGAATTCCCGATTATCGATTTATCTTCGAGCAGGCTTAACTTATTCTTAAGAGCTCTATTCTCGTAGATGACACTTTGGAGCTGACTTATATTTCGTAGTACTGAAAGCACTTTATCCGGTGAGAATGGTTTTGTGAGATAATCGTAAGCACCGGTTTTTAGAGCTGTAACAGCAGTGTCCACCGTCGCATAAGCCGTTATTAAAATAACTTTACAGGAAGGTGCTATTAAGCGGACATTATTCAGGATATCAATCCCGCTTAACTTCGGCAACCGCAGGTCAGTAATAACGACATCGGGTAATTTAGAATTGAATATGGCCATTCCTTCTTCACCGTCTTTTGCCGAGAAGACATCATAACCTTCTTTCTTAAGAGTGTTCGATAAAGAAATTCTAGTGATTTTTTCGTCTTCAATAATCAACAGTTTCATCATTCTTCTCTACAGGTAATGTTATTCTGAAAAAGGTTTCAATGTTTTCAACACTGTGAACATCTATTTTACCGCCATGAGATTCAATTATTCCGAGGCAGACTGAAAGTCCTAATCCTGTTCCGGTACCTATTTCTTTCGTAGTATAGAAAGGTTCAAAAATTTTCTTCAGATTTTCTGATGAGATTCCGGCACCGTTATCTTTAATCTCCATAAAAACAAACAGTTCGCTAAAGTTTCCGGTTGTAATTAGTATCTCCCCATTTGCAATGATCGCATCATAACTATTTAGCAATAAATTCATTACCACTTCCTGAAAAAGATGATTGTCAATTTTAACTCTGCCAAGATCTTCCCCGAGTTTTAACTTAATATCAATATTCTTTTCTTTCAGCCGGAAGTCGAATAGATTAACAACCTTTACAATCGAATCGTTAATATCAATGACGCCCTCGGAAGTAGATTGCTGTCGGGCAAAACCGAGCAGTTTTTTAACGACGGTTTCGATATTATCAATTCCTTCATTTATTAAATCAATATACTCCAACCACTGATTAATATTGTCAGGTTCTTTTTTGATTGCATATAAACAAGATTTAATTCCGTTGAGAGGATTGTTTACCTGGTGGGCAACACCTGATGCTAACCGACCGATTGAAGCAAGTTTCTCTGCCTGATTGATCTGCTTCTGTGCTTTTTCGAGTTCGTTTCTTGAAATATCGAGTCGGTTCTTAAGAAGTGCAAAGTGATTGTATAAGAACCCGATTTCGTCATTTTTTTCCGGTAGCGAGATTTTGAAATCTGAAACAAAATCTATTTTGTCAATTTCATGAACCAGCAGTTCAAGCGATGAGGTCATTCGCTTAATTGATAGAAAAAGGATCAGCAGGACAATTGAAGTAAGGAATATAGTTGCCCCTAACAACATGAAAAATGTACTGCTTATCTCCTCGAGGATCGGCTCTGCATTGAATCCGATTTTCGCGGAGCCCCATTTTTTCCCCGAAAGCATGAACAGCTCGTTTGCCTCTATTATCCAGCCGAATGTAGCATCTTCAAAAATCTTTATCTCTTCATATTTGGGAGCGGGAAAGTAGGGACCGATATTTGCCGAGGAATTGATAATTCCTTGACTGAAGAATCTGTATAAAATCAAACGACCGTCTCTATCATAAATTAATACATAGTTGACATTGCCTAAACGGTTTATAAAATTATCCACATAGGTCTCTAGAATATTTTCTTTTTGAAGAGTTCCGCTTTCCTCAAATATCAGAGCGTCGATTACAGTAACTGCAAATGTTTTGGTAATAGAAATCGCATTTTCCGATTCTTTATGGATGATTATATCACGCCATTTAATTAGAAGCACTGAAGAGATAACTAGCATCAACGCAATTATAACTACTCCAATGAGTAGAATTATCCTGATCTTCAAACTTGATTTTAATTTATTCATCCGTATCTCTTTTATTTGCTGATTAACCGGACAAAATTATAGTCTTCATCCCGGGCTTCAACAAATCCGTTTATAAATTCGGCATCCCATTCTTTTGTAATTTTTTCTCTATCGGGATTAAACTGATTAATCTCGAGTAGTGTTTTCTTCAGGGCATCAATTACAGTCTTCTGGTAATCAGCCGCAACTACTATTGGCGAGGTAGGTAACGGCTCCGAATATAAAATTATTCTAATCGAACCGTCATGTATTTTTTTAATTAGATACTCCCTTGTAACTCCAACATCATATTTACCTTTTACTACATTTAGAATAACGCTCTGATGATGGGGAAAATTTGTTATTTCAGCTAAATCTTTTTGGTGAATATTATTTTTCGGGAATTCATATTGAAGAAGCCAATTGCTCGAGAAAGATTCTATTGATGGCAATGCTAATTTTTTATGTTTGAGATCTCCAATATTATAAACCCCATCAGAAGATTTGGAAAAAAGGACTGAACGTGAAAAAGGTACGAAATTTTCATTGAGTGGTTTTAAAATCGGTATTACTCCGTGTTCTTTGTGTGCTTTTACATAAACGTATGATCCCAGGAATGCTGCAGAGACTTCCTTGTTGATAAGCATGTTCACAGCTTCGTTATAATCACTACTCAATTTTAATTCAAATCTGTAATCTGTTTTCGATGTTAAATAATCCAGGATTGGTTGATAACCTCTGTAAATTATGTTAGGCGGGTACCTTGAAATAACCGAAATAAAAACCACCGGTTTCTTTCTCGTTGTAGAATCGCTCACAGCATCACCCGGATTCACCCTTATCACCTGAGTAATGTTAAGAGCATAATTATAAAACAAAAATGTGAAAGCGATTGCTAATGAAATGATTCCGAGGATAGTCAATATTAATTTCTTTTTCTTCATATAAAACAACTTGCCTTTATTCTCAATCATCTTTATTAAAAAACGAGCCAGAAAAAAAATCTTATTTTCGCCCAAAATGAAGCTGTTTTAAGAAACAAGTTAAATGGTGACGACGAATCGTCGTCATTACGACTTTTATTCGTCACCTGCAAGATACTCTTTTCCCCGAATATTTGTATTAGGCAGAGAAAACGGAACAGTCTAATAGAATGGTCTATTGGCATAATCATTGCCGATTTGAGCCTACAAATCAAAAAATCAAGGGTAATGCTATGCAAGAAATAATTCCACGCTGGGAATGGAGAACTTTTACCAACGCCCTCGGAAAAGCTGAGGAGAACATCAGAAAACACCCTGAAGGAAAAACCCGCGAAAGCGATGAGGTTTACATCCTGTCAGAAGTTAGTATGGATAATACTAAAGTCCGTGATGACCTGATGGACATCAAGACATTACAGCAGGTGAATGAAGACAGACTTGAATTGTGGCTGCCAATTATGAAAGGTACATTTCCACTGCCCGTTTCGGAAATTGAAAAAGTATTCAAGTGTTTCAGGGTTTCTCTGCCGAAATTTGAGAGATCAGAATATACTTTTCAACAATATATAGATGAGGTTATCAAACCGATAAAACTACTTAAAGCTGTCAACGTTCATAAGAAAAGAATTGGATTCACAATAAATAACTGCATTGTTGAAATTGCTGAAGTCACAGTAGATGGAAAAGTAATTAAAACTGCTGCCGTTGAAATGGAAGATCCTGCAATGGTTATTAAAACCGTCCGTGAACTTGGATTAGATTCTTTCCCTAATATTAACTATCTGCGCGGATTGAAAAATCTTGTCGGCATGAAATAGGAGAATAAAAATGGCAAAAGAAACTGAACGTAAATTTTTAGTAACAGGTGAATTCAAAAATCAGGCTGTTAAAGAAACAAGGATTGTTCAGGGTTATCTTTCCTCTGTACCTGAAAGAACTGTCCGGGTTAGAATAAAAGGTGATAAAGGATTCATTACAATAAAAGGGATCGGAAATGCTTCCGGAGCCAGCCGTTACGAGTGGGAGAAAGAAATTCCCTCATCTGAAGTTGAAGAGTTATTGAAAATATGCGAACCGGGTGTAATCGATAAAACCAGATTTCTTGTTAAGTCCGGCAATCACACATTCGAAGTTGATGAATTTTATGGCGAGAATCAGGGATTGATCCTGGCCGAAATAGAGTTAAGCAGTGAATCGGAAACATTCGAAAAACCATCCTGGCTTGGTCAGGAAGTAACCGGAGACACGAAATATTATAACTCTATGCTGATGAAAAATCCATATACGAAGTGGTAGTACTTCAAGCGTTTATTCAACTTAATTATTGACGGATATAATTATGACGAAATTTGATCCACTTGATATGCACAATTACCGTATCGAAAAACTACCGAAACGGGAAATCTCAAATATTGAAAAATGGCTCGCTGCTGCAGGTATTATTCTGGCAATATTAGCTTTTGTTCTACTTGCATTTGTGATCAAATTACCATTTCTCTATTCTATTGAGCCGTCGCAGCTTGTAACCGATGCAGCAAAACATGCATATGAAAAAATGGGTACTGCATTGTTTATCAGAAGTAATGAATTTATGCTGGCAATTTTTGTTGCATCTATAATATTGTGGATGACTCAGGCAATTCCCAATTACCTTACTTCTCTGATGCTAATAATTGGTCTTGTGTTAACAGGTGTCCTTTCTGAAAAGACTGCCTATGCTCAATTGGGTCATCCGGTTATGTGGCTGAATATTATGTCCTTCGTACTTGCCAGTATGCTTGTTACTACAGGTCTTGCAAAGAGATTTGCTCTATGGCTTATAATAAAATTCGGGAAGAATGCCAGTACAATATTCTTAACATTTATTGTAATAAACCTGATCCTATCGGCATTTATTTCGGCAACGACAGCAAAAGCAGCAATACTGCTTCCGATTTTTATGGTTATCGCTGCAATTTATGGTGCTACGAGCGGAGAGGAAAAAACTAATTTCGGTCGGAGTATTGTATTACAGAATTTGCTGAATATTAATCTAGGTGCCGGTGCATTTGTAACAGGTTCCGGTGCAAATCTGATTGCAGCCGCGTTAATAGGCGGTGCAATTGGAGGCAAGATTTTCTTTGCCGACTGGATGATGGCGATGTTCCCGATGATGTTATGTCTTATGTTTGTTGGTTATCTGGTTGCAATGAAAATATTTTTTCCGTTAAAACCTGAAGAGAGAATTCCTCAAATTGAAGGCGGAATGGAGAGGCTGAAACAAGAATTCCATAATATGGGAACTATTACAGGACTTGAGATCAGATCGGCTATTATTTTTATTGTTATTCTTGGATTCTGGGCTACAGATAATATTCACGGAGTAAGCGCAACGGCCATTGCATTTGTTGGAGCAATTGTCGCATTACTTCCAGGAGTCGGTATTATTAAATGGAATGAAGTGGATATACCCTGGCATCTCATGCTCTTTTCTGCAGGTGCATATACTCTTGGTGCCGGATTGGATGCGACCGATCTTCCATCTATAAGTGTAAATGCGTTCTTCGATCACTTAGGAATAGGGGATGATACACATTTCTGGGTTTTGTATTTACTTCTTACAGGAGTAATGGTATTCAGTGCGCTCCTCTTTCAATCTAAAACTATGAGAACAATGATTTTTATTCCTATCGCGATCGGAGTGGCAAATCGGTTCGGATTTGAAGTTGTAAGTCTCGCTCTTCCAGTTGCTTTTATGATTGAACATGTTTACGTATTACCTTTTAACAGCAAACCTGCGGCTTTACTTTATGAAACCGGCCATTATTCATTAGCAGATACTTTCAAGTATGGATTAACTATGATGATTATTTCCTGGTTACTGATAATTATTGCCGGTGAAACATGGTTTAGATACCTCGGAATTACGCCTCACGGTGTATTCGGAATATTTTAGTGAATCAGTTAGTTAATAGTAATTAATAATAAATAGGTTTCATTATATGTCAATATTTCTAAAAAAGACTAAAAAACTAGAAATACAAATCGATGAGTATCTGGACCTAGTTATCAAAGGTGGATTGATTTTTAAACTTGGAATTAAATGTTACCTTGAAAATCAGCATGAAGCTTTTGAAAATTATTTAAAAGAACTTCGGGATATTGAAGAGAAAGCTGACGATCTTAGGAGGAATATCGAAGTCAAACTTTATACTAGGACTTTAATTCCTGAATCGAGAGGTGATGTTCTCGGTTTAATGGAAAGCTGCGATAAGGTGTTAAATATTACAACGGAAACTCTACTCGAATTTTCGGTTGAAATACCGATACTGTTCCCTCAGTTAAAAAGTGATTTTCTTGATATTGCCGAAAGTTCTATTGCATGTCTGGAAAATACAGTCAGCGGAATAAGATCCTATTTTAAAAACATTGATGCTGTACGAGATTATGTCACCAAAGTTCAGTTTTACCGGAAAGAAACAAATAAAATTGCAGAGAAGATAAAACGCACAATTTTCAGAACCGAGTATGAGCTTAGTCAGAAAATTCATACAAGGTATTTTACTTTTCATATTGAGCGTATTGCCGAACAGTCTGAAGATGTATGCGACCGTTTATCAATAGCAATAATTAAAAGGTTCGAATAGTCTTGGATATATCGATCTGGTTCTTCATAAGTAGCGGATTATTTCTCGGATGGTCGTTAGGCGCAAATCATGCGGTTAATGTCTTTGGTACTGCTGTTGTCTCTAAAATGGTCAGGTTCCGGACTGCAGCAATTATTGCGGGTATTTTTGTTATTCTCGGATCATTTATAAGCGGTTCCGGAACAACAAAAACTCTAACAGAACTTGGTGGAATAAATGCAATTGCCGGAAGTTTTACTGTCGCCCTGGCAGTTGCTATATCAATAACTGTTATGACAAAAGCTCAACTTCCTGTGTCTACTTCTCAGGCAGTAATTGGCGGAATCATCGGCTGGAATATTTTTACGGGGTCACCAACCGATTATAATTCGCTCTCTAAAATTATTTTAAGCTGGATTATTTCACCAGTTTTAGCGGGATTATTTGGATTCATACTCTACAAAATTGTTAAAAGATATTTAAAAATCTGGAAGATTCATTTACTTGAAATCGATAGTTATACAAGAATTGGACTGATTATTATAGGTGCATTAGCTTCATATTCGCTTGGAGCAAATAATATTGCAAATGTAATGGGTATGTTTGCAAGTGCACCGCTCTTTAACGAAATAAATATTAGTGGACTATTTTCAATCTCTGGTGTACAGCAGCTTTACTTATTGGGAGGACTTGCTATTGCTATCGGGATTATTACTTATGGAAGAAACGTAATGGAAACAGTTGGTAAAGATCTTTATAAAATTTCTCCAATTACCGGATTAATAGTTGTTACCGCAGAATTTCTTGTACTAACTCTGTTTACTTCTACCGAATTAGAATCATTATTGCTGAAATTGAATTTACCTACGATTCCTCTGGTACCACTTTCAACAACACAAGCCTTTATCGGAGCAATCCTTGGTGTTGGTCTTGCTAAAGATCCGCTTTCAATAAATTTCAGAGTTTTCGGAAAAATTAGTTTGGGCTGGATTATTGCTCCACTTAGTGCAGGAATTATTACTTTCATTCTTCTTTTCTTTGTACAGAATGTATTTGAACAGAAAGTAATTAATCCGGTTCCTTATGAAATATCGAAATCAGTAGTCCAAAAACTGAAAGAAAAAAATATTGATACAAGCAATCTTACAGATCTTATTGGTAAGAGATTTTATAATAAAAAAATATTTAGGCAGGAATTACTATCTAAATCCAAATTTGACAATGATCAGATCTTTGCGATTTTCCAATATGCAATTGTAGATAGTTTTAGAGTCGATTCAGTTGCAGCAAAAAATGTATTGTCCACAAACCAATTCTCCAGTTCTCAGATTAATCATTTAAAAACATTTCATGGTATTTCTTACAGTCATAAACATGATTTAGAATCTGATCTTTTTTCAGACTCTTCATTGTGGGAAATTACAGGTAACAAGATTGCAGATAAATCAATTTTGGAAAAGAAATTATTAATCGAGAATCTTTTCCGGATTAAAGAAAAAAATAATTCATCAATTAAATAATAACAAACTAATATGCGAGGAGAAAAAATGAAAGTAGGTCATAAGCTATTGCTGGTTGTTTTGATCTCTCTGTTTTCAATTCTGAATTTTTCTGAATTGATTGCACAGGATTCTAAAGTCCCCGGCGGGGAAGAAAAGATTGCCATGAGCGTTGATCACAGAAATGGGAAGCTGGTATTTGAATCAAAGGATGGTGATTTCAGGTACTGGTTCGATTCTAGAGTCCAGTTCGACGGGGCCTGGTATTTCGAAAACAAAAACGCTATGAGCAACGGAGTTACATTCAGAAGGCTGACATTCGCATTGAAAGCTTTAATGTGGAAGCAGTGGGAAGCTGAAATTGATTTAGATTTTGCTGAACAAGTCGACACAAAATCTCAGATTGATTTAAGGGATGCGTTTGTTAAATATACTTTTCCGAATTTCAATTTTACTATTCAAGCCGGACACTTTAAGGAACCATTTGGTATGGAAAGACTCGGTAGTTCAAGACTATTAACATTCCTTGAAAGAAGTGCAATTACAAATGCTATCGCTTTAGGAAGAAGAGTCGGTATCTCCGCACGTTATTGGACAGATTACATGCAAATAACCGGTGCAATTATGGGTCATGAAACCGGAACCCGAATCGATAAAGGACAGAGAGACGAAGGTTACTCAACAAACCTTAGAGCTTCTTTTGCTCCAATTAACAAACATGGTGAAAACCTTCATATCGGTTTAGCCGGTTCATATAAAATTCCTGATGCTACTTCCGAACTTAAACCGAATACTATCGAAATCAGTGCGAGGACAGAAACTTATGTGTTTAACCCAAAATTTCTGCACACCGGTGATATAGCTGACGTAAATTATTATTTAAGATACGGTGCGGAATTAATGTACATCAATGGACCTTTCTATATTCAGAGCGAATTTATGGGTGCAAATATTCATAGGTGGTATAACAAACCTACAGTAGATCTTAAAGGCGGTTACTTAACAGTTAGCTATATGCTGACTGGTGAAACCAGATACTACTATGTTGACGAGGGTGAAACTGGTCCGATTGAAACGCCAAAAAATTCTATCGGAGCTATTGAAATAGCTGCCCGTTACAGCATTAATGACCTAAACGATTTTGATGCCGGCGTTAGAGGCGGTAAATCGAATCAGTTAATGCTCGGCCTCAATTACTACCCCAACTCAAGCATCAAATTACAATTCAACTATTCAATTGTAGATTTAGATGATTATGCAACAAGAAAGGGTAACTTGAGAGGAAATGATGATCACTCATTCGTTCAAATGCGTATTCAAGCATCATTCTAATTTTACAAGGAGAAAAAAATGAAAATTCGAATTGCTTTATTATTTTTGGTTGCTTCTATTGCTCTGATGTCTTGCTCAAGAGAAGAACCAACCATTACCGAAACAGTTGTACAGCCGACTATTATTAAAATGAATGAAATTTATTCACGTGGTGTTGCAGATAATCCCGACTGGCTTGAAATTTATAATGCAGGAACTACAACAGTGAATATCGGAGGATATAAAATATATGATTCCGGCGGACAGAGTGGTACAAAACCAAAATTGGAAATACCAGCTGGCACCTCTCTACCAGCAAAAGGATTTTATGTTATGGTTACAGACATAGCTTTATCCGTTAATCCGGCAGGATTTGGTTTATCAAGTGGTGGGGAAGAAGTTTGGCTTGAAGATAAGTCAGGCACAGTAATAGATAATGTTGTTTTCACAGCAATGGAAACAACACAGTCCTATAGTCGAATTCCCGACGGTGGTAATTGGGCACTAACAAATACAATAACACGCGGAGCTACAAATAAATAATTTAATGCAGGCCGCCTCTGAGCGGTCCATTTCTATTATGAATAAACTTATAATAATCATACTGTTATTCATCTCATTGTCGTGCCAGAGAAATCAACCCAGTACAAGTATTACAGATCCGACGATACAAATCCTTAAGCAGATAGCTTCATACCCAATCAATGTTCCTGAGCCGTCCGGACTTTTTTATAATTCAAAAACAAATTCACTTTTTACTGTCTCCGATGGTAATGGAACAGTCTATGAAATCAATTTTAATGGGAGTGTATTACGCTCTTTAATGATCCCAAGCTCCGACCTTGAGGGAATTACATATTCAGCTAATAATGATACGATGTATGTTGTAGAAGAAACTAACAGACTCGTTTCAAAATATTTAGCCGACGGCAGGAAATTGAGTTCATTTTCTGTGAATGTTGCGACTGCTCATAATAATGCACTGGAAGGAATTACAGTCGATAATAGCAATCATCTTTTTATAATAAATGAAAAGAGTCCGAGGATGATTCTTGAGTATGCCGGTCAGAAGGAAATATCACGGAAAGAGATTGATTATGTATCCGACCTTTCCGATATTTTTTATGAAAGAAATACAAACAGCTTCTGGATTGTAAGCGATGAATCTCAAAAAGTAATCTGGTTATCAAGAGACTTTAATTTAATTGGGCAATGGAGTATACCCTTTACAAAAGGGGAAGGTATTACTATTCATAATAATATAATTTATATTGTTAATGATGCTACAAATACTTTATACGAATTTGAAAGACCAAATTAGTTGATACGAAAATGAAATTTTCTGTGCAGTTAATTGAATATAGTTCATCAAATTTATTTTAAAATGGAGGTTTCATGAAAAAACTATTTCTACAATCAGTTATTTTCATTCTATTTGTCTCGGGGTTGGTAATGGCTCAAACTTCTGTGATCAAGATGAATGAAATTTACTCCCGCGGAGGATCAACAGTACATCCGGACCCTGACTGGATTGAAATTTATAACATGAGCAATGCAGCTGTTGATATTAGCGGTTATAAAATTTATGATAACGGGGGACAAGCAGGGACAAAACCGAAACTTACTATTCCATCTGGTACTTCTCTTCCAGCAAAAGGATTCTATGTTATTGTAACTGATATTTCAACTTCTATTAATCCAGCCGGGTTTGGTTTATCGAGTGGTGGTGAACAAGTATGGCTGGAAGATGCAGCTGGTACATTGGTTGATAATGTCACTTTTCCTTCCATGACTGAGACACAAACTTATGGAAGAGAATTTAACGGCTCGAACTGGAAATTATTGAATACCATGACCAAAGGACTGTCGAATAGTGTAATTGTAATGAATGAAATTTATTCAAGAGGCACGACTTCAGATCCGGATTGGATTGAATTATATAATAGCAGTAGTAGTGCAGTTGATATCAGCGGTTATAAGATATATGATAGTGGCGGACAAGGCGGAACAAAACCTAAATTAGGTTTCCCGGCAGGTGCTTCAATTCCGGCTAATGGATTTTATGTTATAGTTACAGATATTCCTACTGCAACTAATCCGGCTGGATTCGGATTATCAAGCAATGGTGAGGAAGTTTGGCTGGAAGATAATAGTGGAAATGTAATAGACAATTATACCTTTGGCTTAATGACCGAGACACAATCTGTTTCCCGTAAACCAGATGGCGGTAACTGGACACTTGCAAATACTATTACCAAAGGTAAAACAAATGGTCTTCCAACGAGTGTTGAAATAAATAATACAATGCCGGTGGAATTCACATTATTACAGAATTATCCCAATCCGTTTAATCCGTCCACAATTATTACTTATAACTTAACAGTTGGAAATAATACAACTCTTAAAGTATATGATATACTGGGAAGGGAAGTAGCCTCTCTTATTAATGAATTCCAGAATCCTGGATCTTATAAAGTTACCTTTGATACACGAAATCTTAACGGCAATATTCTTACCAGCGGAATCTATTTCTATCAATTGAAATCAGGTCTTTATTCAATTACGAAGAAAATGTTACTGATGAAATAATATTTCATATTCCCAATTTCAATTATAAGCCTCGTTAATAAACGGGGCTTTTTTATTTGTCAATTATATGCAACCCGGTAGTTATTCTCTGTTATATGCACTGATTTCTTTAGTATAACTGTATAAAATAGTGTAACAATTTTTCCCTTAATGAAATTGATAATTACAAAATTTTTAATAATTTTCCACTGCGAAAAAACAGGAGGTTTATAGAAAGCTTTCTACTACAAGTATTGCGATTAATTTATAGGTCTATTATCTATTCAGTGCCAAAAAATACTTCGAAACCGGGAACCAAATTATTTTTGCTTCCCTTTTTTGTTGCTGTTATTATATTCTCCTTCGGGTTCACTTTAAATGAGAATTCTGAACCGGGATTCAATAAGGAAGCTCTCTTTGATGCCTGCCTTATTAATTTAAAATCTCAGATGAATTATGAAAACCGAATTGAATTAAAGCATCCTTACAACAGGAAGCGTGTAATTAACCATTCAGAATTTTTCACTTCTATTTTTGCTGATCCGGACTCAACAGTCAAAAAAGATTCTACATCACTTAAGGATTCTTTAAGCAAAAATGACACAATTAATCTGAAAGATTCAATCGTAGTAAAACTTACAAGAAGCGATTCTATTAAACTTATAGCCCGTCAGGATTCTCTTCGCAGGGTCGATTCTCTCTCACAAGATTCAACTGCAAGAATTCAACATTTTAAATCTTCTCAGGCTGATTATTCAGTTGTACCATTTAGGCACAAAAAGAATTCTAGTTTATTTCTTCAACCTTCGATGACTTCATTGACTAGAACAATCGAACTCGATTCATCTGGAACAATAGTAATTATCAAAGAGAAAATTGCCGGGCAAGAAACCAAAACATATTTAGAAATTCCTCTACAAGAGTATATTAATTTGCGGCTACAATCTATTTCCAGAGATATTTGGGAGCAACTTGGGTACGCATACAAATTAAAGGAAGATAAGAAAGATTTAAGCCAATTATTAACTGACATTACGAATATTGAAATTCCTCTGCCAAGTACCTCATTGCTAAGTATTTTCGGACCTCCAAAAATAAATCTTAAAATTGCCGGTGCTGTTGATATACATGGTGCATGGCGTAATGAAACAACTCAAGGCGTTACGACTTCAGCTTTAGGTAATACAAGAAATGAACCAGACTTTAAACAACAAGTTCAAATAAGTTTAAGCGGTACAATTGGTGATAAACTTACTATTTCAGCAGACTGGAATACTGAAAGACAGTTTCAATATGAAAATCAGTTAAAGTTGAAATACACTGGTTATGAAGATGAAATAATTCAATCGATTGAAGCTGGCAATGTATCACTACAAACATCGCCGTTAGTAGGTGGAAGTGAAGCATTGTTCGGTGTTAAAGCATTGATTAAAATGGGCCCATTTACACTTACAGCTTTAGCTTCCCAAAAGAAAGGTGAGGTTCAAGAAGTTTCAGTAAGTGGGGGTGCCAAATCTCAGAAATATGAAATTCGCGCTTATGACTATTCTCTTAATCACTACTTTTTAAATGATGTTTATACTAGAAGAGATTTAAATATTTTTAATAATTTTTATGGCAATCCAGTTCCTCGCATTACGGATTCTATTCGAGTTAAAGATATCGAAGTTTGGAAAACTATAACCGGTTTGGTAAATCCAAATGAGCGAAAAGGTAATGCTTATATTGATTTAAAACGTAGGTCTAAATCTGAAAAATATATTGGTCTGCGCGACAGTACATTACAGTCAATTCCAGGAGTTCAAGAAATTGATAGAAGATGGATTTTATTACAGCAAGGGATTGATTATGAACTTCATGCAGAAACTGGTTTTATAAGTTTTAAAACTCAAATTCAAGATTTGGATGCAATTGCTGTATCATATAGAATCGAAGGACCAACTCAATCTGCGAATGATGATTTCTATTACGGTGAATTTTTACAAGAAGTAGGCGCAGATACAACAGCACGAATTGTTTTAAAATTGGTCAAACCACCTAACTTACAGCCGCAATTTAAAAAAGCTTGGAAACTTCAACTTCGTAATATATATCCTATTGGCGGACGCGATATTAAAGAAGAGGGATTTGTTCTTGACATTAAATATCAGATAGAAGGGCAAGAACCTCAAAGTGATTTTCAAGGAATAAAACTTCTTGAGGCATTTGGTTTAGATAAAACTGACAAAAGCGGAACAAGTGCCCAACCTGATGGAGCATTCGATTATTTCCCGAATAGAACTATAATTCCTTCAACCGGAGAAATTATTTTTCCAGTGCTTCAGCCTTTTGGCGATGATTTCCCTTCAACGTTAGATCCGTCAATAAAATACAAAGCAATTTATGATACAACTGTAACGTTTGCTAAGCAAGACCGCGCACAAGATAAATTTTTACTGACTGGTGAATATTCAGCGCTAGTTTCCTCTGTTTATAATGTCGGCTTCAATGTAGTAGAAAATTCAGTTAGAGTATTATTAAATGGAAATCCGTTGAATGAAGGAATGGACTATTCAGTTGATTATAACCTTGGACAAATAATCATTAGAAAGGATGAAGCACTTGTTCCCGGAGCCGATTTGAAAATTACATTTGAACAAAATGACTTATTTCAACTGGCATCAAAAACACTTCTAGGTTTTCGCGGATTGTATGAATTTAACCGAGAAACAACACTTGGTTTTTCATTTTTGAATTTGAATCAGCAAACATTAAGTGATAAAGTAAAAATTGGAGAGGAACCGTTAAACAATACAATTTTTGGAGCTGATTTTAAGACCAATATTAATCTTCCCTTCTTAACAAAAGCATTGGATTATGTTATCCCTACAAGCACTCCATCAACACTTAATATAAATGCTGAATATGCGTATATAAATCCGGATCCAAATACCAAAAAATCAACAATAGAAAGCGACGGGGGAAGAAGTATAGCTTACATTGATGATTTTGAAGGTGCAAAGAGAATTATTCCACTTGGAATGCCTTACGGATCTTGGAGAGATATAAGCGTTCCAAATGGACTTCCATTTATTAGTGGACTAAGAGAAAGCGAGCAAATAGATTACAAAGCAAAAGCTTATTGGTTCAATAGAACACCCTCAGATGTAACTGTGAGAGCAATTTATGGAGATAGAAAGCAAGCTGCGCCGGATCAGCAACTAATTACAGCACTCGATTTTGTTTATGAACCCAATCAAAGAGGTTACTACAATTGGAATCCAAAATTATCTGATGTAGCAAAAAATTGGGCTGGTTTTATGAAGCCGCTTTCTTCAACTGCAAGTAATTTGATTGAAGAAAATATCGAGTTCATTGAGTTTTATATGTATATAGCTGAAGCTCCTTCAAACATGAAGTTATATATAGATATTGGACAAATAAGCGAAGATGTTATTCCAAATGGAAAACTTGATACTGAAGATAAGAATTCTAATGATCTTGTAGATGATGGCGAAGATACTGGACTAGACGGATTTAAGGATATTGGTGAACCGAATTATAATTCATCTACTAATCCAGATCCGAGTAATGATAACTATTCTTTTCAACTGACGCAAAATCCTGACTATTCAAGAATTAATGGAACGGAGGGAAATGCGGTTTCAATTGATCAAGGAAGACTTCCTGATACAGAAGATTTAAATAGAAACTTTACGTTAGATAAAGTTAACAGTTACTTTAGATATGAAGTACCACTTGATACAAATAAAACTTCTAACCCATTAGTGCAAGGAGGAGGAAATGGTTGGTTTTTATATCGAGTTCCATTAAAAGATTTTTTAAGACCAACCGTAGGCGATCCAAGTTTTTCTGTTATAGAGACAATTAGATTTTGGGTTTCTAGCGCAAATAAGAAAGTGCACCTAAGATTTGCTGAAATGAATCTTGTTGGAAATCAATGGCAGAAAGTTTTAGTTCCGCCAAGAGTAACTGTTGATGATACAGTGCTGACAGTATCTACAATTAATATTGAAGATAATCCTGAATATTATTCACCACCCGGAGTATTTAGAGAACGAGATAGAACAAAGCCAGATTACGAAATTTTCAAAAATGAACAATCTCTAGAACTGATAATGAAAAATCTTGAGGATGGTGATAAAAGAGAAGTTGTAAAATTTTTATATAGACCGCTTGACGTTTTCAACTATAAAGAAATGAAACTCTTTTTGCACGGTGATCAAAATGATATTTCACCAAGCTCAATATCATTTTATAATGCGCCGAATGATTTCTCGTCAGAAATATATGTGAGATTTGGATCTGATACATCAAACTATTACGAATATCGTCAACCGGTAAGATCTGAATGGAATGAGGTAAGTTTAATTTTTTCAGAATTAACTGCTATTAAGCAACGACGCGATTCTACCCAATTAACGTTAATTTATAGTCTGCCAGTTGAAGGTAAGGAAGGGCATACATATGGCGTTAGAGGAAATCCGACTCTTACAAGAATAACATTTTTCACAATTGGAATTGTTAATCCTAAAAATATTGGGGTTCTAAATCAAAGAGTATCAGGAACTGTTTGGATTAACGAGTTAAGAGTTTTGGAAGCTGATGATACTCCAGGCTGGGCATATAGTGCTTCGGCTTCATTTGCTCTGGCTGACTTAATGAAAGTTAATCTTAATGTTCAACAGACAAATCCATATTTTCACAAAATAGCCGAAAGATTTGGAAGTCGTGAAGACCGTTTGAATTGGGGTGTTGCCGTTGATTTCGATATTTTAAAAATTATTCCGATCAGTTTGCCCGGAAGCAATTTGAAGATTGCTTACAGCAGAACAGAGAGTTCTACAAATCCACTATTCATCCCCGGAACAGATATAAAAGTAGATGAGGCACAAAATCTTTTAAGAAAAACCTTAGAAGAAAAATCTGTTGATCCAACTCAAATTGAAAATGCAGTGAATAGCTTAAAGAGTGAAGCACAAACAATTAATATTTCAGAAACTTGGTCACTTTCTAATATTAAATTAAAAATTCCTTCAACCGCTTGGTATATTGAGGATACATTTAACAGTCTATCATTTGGATTTAATTATAACAAAACTTTTGGACGCGCACCTACTATTGTTTCAAATTCAAGCTGGGTATGGAATGCAAATGCAAATTACAATGTGAATTTATCGAGGGATTTGTACTTCCAGCCACTAGATATTCCTTTACTTGGTGATTTGCTTGGAATTTTCTCTGACTATAAAGATGTAAAGATATTCTTTGCCCCTCAAAGTATTACCGCTGGAGTTACAGCATCGCGCAGAAGAACGTTCTCGCAAAATAGAAGTTTGGTAGCTAAGCCAAATATTCAGAGAGATTTTACAGCTACTCGCGGTGCTGGTTTTAATTGGACTGTTACTGAAGGTGGTTTGCTTAATATAACTCTTGCGTATAATTTTGACGTCTCTTCTTCGTTAGCATATTTACTTACTGAAAATGAATTAGAAAGACCAGAAAGTGAAATTTGGAAAGATATTTTCAGTAGTGCTTTCTTCGGAAAAGATTTTAATTATAAACAAAATTTTGACTTAAGATTAAATCCAAAACTTCCATCATTTGGTGATATAAATAGATATGTAAATGTTAATGCATCTTATGGATCAGCTTATACCTGGCAAAATAATTTCCAGCAAGAAGATTTGGGAAAAGGTGCTGGATATGCAAACCGAATTACCGCTGGCATTAATGTGAGGCTGAAATCAATTTTTGCTCCCCTCTTTCAAGAAGAAGCACCTACTCAAACTATTCAGCAGCCAAGACAAGAAGGTGGAAGAGGAGGCAGAAGAAGCCAACGAGGAACAGTCGCTGAAGGTGATACTACAAAAAGAATTATTGATGATAGAGTTTTAACCGATTCAACCATAACATCAGATAGTCTTGCAAGTTCAGAGGATTTAGAAGATCCGAATAAACAATCAGTATTCTCTGCGAGTTTAGAATTGTTAAAACTTGCCTTCAAATACGTCTTTTTAGACTATGATCAAATTTCAATAAATTTTTCACAGAATAGTTCTTATTCAGGAGGCGGACTTGCCGGTGAAGGAACCGGGTTTAATAATTTCTGGGGAATTAAACAATCGCATGTAAAAGGTCCATCGAGATTATTTATGTTGGGATTATCAAACGAACTTGGCGCAAGAGCACCTAATGGAAATTTGTCTGATAATTATTCTCATAAAAACGATTTTGATATCAAAACATCACGCCCGTTATGGGAAGGCGCACAATTAGATTTAACTTGGAAAGTTGGTTGGGGAATTAATAAAACCAGCACACTTCAAACTGATTCACTTGGAAATGTAAGAGTTACTAATCTCGTTTCTACTGGAAGTATTGATAGATCGTTTTTATCATTGCCTCCAACATTCATGTTTTCTTTTCTAGATAACGGCATTCATAAGGTTCATGAACTGTATGATAAATCTTCCGAAAATCCAAATGCAAATTTATCCGATGCATTTTTAAAAGGATTTGAAACAGTTTCATTTTTATCAAAAATTCCTTTCCTTTCTAAACTTTCAAAATATATTCCCAGACCTAACTGGAGTTTTAGTTGGAGCGGATTGGAGCAATATGAAATATTAAGCTTTGCAAGAAGAATTACACTTCAGCATGTGTATTCTTCTACATACAGTGAGGGTTGGAAAATAAATCCTGATGGGATTCAAGAGATTCAAACTCAAAGAATTGATTATGGGTTTACTCCGTTAATAGGTTTAAATTTCCAGTTTGATCAATTACTAGGTGGCAGTTTTCAAAGTACTGTTCGATACTCATCAAAAACTTCTTTCAGTCTTGGCGTAACGACAAGAAATATTACACAGTCACTTTCAAGAGACATAAACATTTCTGCAAGTTATACAAAAACTGGTTTTGAACTTCCATTATTCGGGATATCTTTAAAAAATGATCTTGAAATTTCTTTTTCTTATACAAGCGGAAAAACTTCGAGTGTTATTTTTGAAATGGATAATTGGCGAGATGAAGGAACTCCTCAAGAAGGGAAAACTAATACAACAATTGAACCCAAAATAAAGTATGTAATGAGTTCACGTGTAACCTTATCAATTTTCTACAGAAGAACAAGTATAGAACCTGAAGGTGCTTCACGAATTCCGCCAACGATTACTAATGAAGCTGGAATTGATGTTCACATTACCATTCAGTAATATTAATATCACTAAATTCAATATAGAATGAAACAGAATAAAATTTTATGGGTTGATGACGAGATTGAACTTCTACGTTCTCATATAATCTTTTTAAACGAAAAAGGATATGATGTTGAAACAGTTACCAATGGCGAAGATGCTGTTTCTGTTGTCCGTTCAAAAAATTATGATTTAATTTTCTTAGATGAAATGATGGCTGGACTAGGTGGTTTAGAAACGTTAGCGCAGATTAAAGAGATAAATCCTAACATTCCGGTAGTGATGATTACCAAGAGCGAAGAGGAATCCTTGATGCACGATGCTATTGGGAGTAAAATTAGTGATTACCTGATAAAACCAGTTGTTCCTTCACAAGTGTTGATGGTTTGTAAAAAAATTCTTGAGAGCAAAAAAATTTCGGTTGAATATGTTGCTAAAGATTATTTGAATGACTTTAATGAAATTTCGAGAAAACTATTGAATGATCCGGATTATGAAGATTGGATTGAAATATATTTAAAATTAGTTGGCTGGGATATGGAATTGGATATCCATCCAGAAGTCGATTTAAGACAAACACTTTCTGAACAATGGAAAGAATGCAATCAGGAATTCTCAAAATTCATTGAAAAGGAATATCGCAATTGGCTAAACAAGCCTGATGATTTGAAAACTCCAACTCTTAGCATTGATGTAATTGAAAGGTATGCGCTTCCTCAGCTTAATAATTTTGAAGGACCTTTGTTTTTATTCGTTATAGATTGTTTAAGACTTGATCAGTGGCTTTTAATGGAAAAATTGTTAAGTGTTAATTTCAATATACAGAAGGATTATTATTACTCAATTCTACCAACTGCGACTCCATATGCACGTAATGCTTTATTTGCTGGTCTATTTCCATCTGAAATTGAAAAGCAGTATCCAAATCTTTGGGATTCAATGAATGATGATGAAAACAGTATGAACAAATATGAAAAAGATCTTTTGCAGCTTTTACTGAAAAGAAAAAGAATCTCACTTAGCAATGAATTGAAATATTTAAAAATAATTGATCCTGATGTTGGAAGAAATTTTGAACAAAATGTTCTTTCACATAGAAAAACTAATTTCATAGCAGTTGTTGTTAATTTTTTAGACATGATTGCTCATGGTAGGTCTGATTCTGAAATATTAAAAGAGATAGCTCCTGATGAATCCGCTTATCGATCGTTAACGAACAGTTGGTTTCAACATTCATATTTATTAAATACCTTTAAAACAATTTCAACAATTCCTAAAGCAAAAGTAATTGTTACAACAGATCATGGAAGTATTAGAGCACTTCGCGGTGCAAAAGTATTAGGGGATAGAGAAGCTTCTGCAAATTTACGGTTTAAGTTTGGCAGAAATCTTAAAGTTGATGAAAAGCATGCAATATTCATAAAGAACCCGGCTGAATATAAACTTCCAAAACGTGGAGTAACAATAAGTTATATTATTGCTAAAGAAGATTATTATTTTGTTTATCCTACTGATTACAACAAATATTTAAGCTATTATAAAGATAGTTTTCAACATGGCGGTATCTCGATGGAAGAGATGATTTTGCCAATTATCACTATGGAAAGTAAAGCATAATGCAGTTCCCATTTGTTAAATCTGGGCTGAATCTTGCCGATATGAAAAAAATTGCCTCTTCTTTTGCAGATGTTTTGTCAAATGGGGACATTATTTTACTAAATGGGGATCTTGGAAGCGGAAAAACAACATTTATAAAATTCATATGCGAGTGGTTTGATATTTCCTTTGCTGCAAGTCCAAGTTTTGCGATAGTAAATGAGTATCAATCTGAATGTAACATTTATCACTTCGATTTTTATAGAGTTAAAAAAGTAGAAGAATTATATGATATTGGCTTTGCTGAATATCTAAATGAAAATGAAGCAATTTTTTTTATTGAATGGGCAAAATTGTTCCCGGAGATTTTGCCAAAAAAAGTTTATAATGTTGAAATACAAATGACAAATGATTATTTGCGGACAATAAGAATTGACAAAAATGAAAAATAAATTTCCAATTCTAAGTATAGAAACTTCGGGTGAGCTCTGTAGTGCTGCCATCATGATTGATGAGAAAACTTTTTTTGAAATGAATATCTTGAAAAAACATGTTCATTCCGAAAAGCTTATTGAAATGATAGATTTAATTTTAAACTCAGCAAATATTACTTTGAAAAACTTATCTTTTATTGCAGTCTCAATAGGTCCTGGTTCATTTACTGGGTTACGTATCGGTTTAACAGCTGCAAAGAGTTTAGCATTTGGTTCTGGTTTACCAATTGTTCCGGTGCCTACTTTTAATGCATTTGCTTTGCAAATAAATGAATATTTTATGAATGAAGAAAAGTTTGGAATTATACGTAATGCAAGTATCGACGATTTTTATTATGCAACATTCAATTCAAACTTGCAAAGCAATAATTGGAATTCAGAAGTTAAACTCATAAAAAAAATAGAACATGGTGTGATTAACCAAGAGATTAAAATATTTGGAGATAAGATTGCAAATTTAAAAATCAACAATATTTTGGGACCATACGCCTCGAATATTGCGAAGTGGTCTTATTTATTTGGCTCTGATTTATTAACTTATAACTACGATTATTTAGAACCCAATTATTTGAAGAATTTTATTGCAAAGGTGTAAAAATGAAGAAGAAAATTTTTTTTCTACTTTTAATACTTGCATCATTTACACTTGCTCAAAAGCAAGGGCCTAAAATAACATCGAGTAATCCAAACTTTGATTTTGGTGAAATCCTTGACGGTCAAATTGTAAACCATACTTTCGAAATTCAAAATATTGGCGGAGAGGATTTAAA
>Ga0194126_10002128_pt1 | contig 32466 bp, 29 predicted proteins | sample TA2KigC150mmetaG_FD_148641 | JGI IMG/M metagenome (GOLD analysis project Ga0194126, IMG submission 148641) | Freshwater microbial communities from Lake Tanganyika, Tanzania - TA2015035 Kigoma Deep Cast 150m | ecosystem: Environmental > Aquatic > Freshwater > Lake | place: Tanzania: Lake... | reverse complement strand
CAGCAATGGGGCGTCGGCGCTGCTCGACCGGGAAGTACACTGCCTACCGCGAGCAGTTGCCGCGCCCCGACCGCCGGTCACAGACCGGCGGTGAGCTGCCGAAAGGCTTAGCTTGATGCCTATGGGGGTGAAGGCGGCTGGGCTGTGGCGGTTTGCGCCAGAGCAGTCGCACGCAAGCCCGGTAGAACTGTTCCAGACGGCCCGCCGATCGGCGATGAAGCCGTTGCAGCCGGCGCGGCGCGCGTGGCAGTTGCCGTCGCCGTGCTCGACGGCGACGCCGCGGCCGTGGCGGTCTGCGAGAGCGCAGTAGCTCGTTGGCCGGGCGCGATCACGCGGCCAGCCGGCGTGGGCTGCGGTGATGGAGGCTCCCGCTCGACATCAGCAGCGGGCGCCGGGGTTGGCGTCGGGGCCGCGGTAGCGGTCGGCGTAACAGACGGTAGGACACGATCAGGCCCGGCTGCCGCCGGCGATGGGGAGGGTGTTGGCGATGGCGTAGGGCTGCCAATTGGCCGCTCGGCGCCGGCCGCAAGCCGCTCGGCGAGCGCCGAGGCCCGGCCGGCTGCCTCTTCCAGAGTCTGGCCTGAGCCTGGCTGGGCGACCGAGCGCGCCAACGCCGACAACGTCTCCGCGTGAGTCGCCAGCCGCTGGCTTACGGCTGCGCGCTCGCTATCCGGCAAAGCTATCACGTGCCTGGCGGCCGCCTCATCGCCCGCCAACAGCGCGTTCACCGCGGCCGGCTCGACCTGGCCCGTGGCCTGCAGACGATTGGTCACATCGGCCAGCCGGCGTTCAGCCACATTCAGCTCGGTTTGGGCCCGACCAGCAGGTGAGGTTTGCCACAGCGCCGGCGCACGTTCCAGCGTGGTGCGGAGCGGATAGGTCACATCGCCGGGCCGGCTGGCCGCGACCGATGTCACGCCCGCGCCGACAAAGAGGATGGCGACCAGCATCCCTGCCAGGGCCAGCCCCCGCGCCTGACCCCACCAAGCGTTCCATGCCGGCCGCTGCCGCCGGTCTTGCGAGGCCAGCGCGTTGCGGCGGTTGCGCGCCAGGGTTGCCCGCAAGGCTGCCTTTGCGTGAGCGCGCTCCTCGACCGACAGACCGAGACGCCTCACCGCCTGGAGTTGCGCGGCGCTCTCTAACATGGGCGCCAGGTCATCCGCCCGATCGCCGGCCCGCGCCAGACAGTCGGCGATCGTTGCGCCGGACTGTAGCCGGTCCAGGCAGTCAGCCAGAATCATTTCCGGGCGTAGCTGAGCCATGTTTGCCTCGGCTGCTGGGTTTGGCTGCGCAGGGTGCGCGCCAGGGTTCTCAAAGCGCGGTGTTGCAGCGACTTGATCGCGCCTTCGGTCTTGCCCATCCAGATCGCAATCTCCGAATTGCTCATCGCCTCCACGAACTTGGCGATCACCACCAGGCGTTGCTCTTCACTCAGGGCGCTCATCGCATCGGCCAGTTGGCCCAACTCCTCGTGGCGTTCAGCCAGGCTGTCTGGCCCTGGCTCCTGGATGGGGCGCAACCCCAGGTTTTCCAGACTGATCCACGGCCTGCGCCACTGTGATCGATGGTGCTCGGCCGCGAGATTGGCGGCGATGCGATAGAGCCACGCGCTGACCGTGGCTGCCGGTCGCTCCCGATTGAGCTTGAAACTGCCGATGTGCTGGAGCACCCGGAGGAACAGCTCGGTGGTCAAATCGGCCGCAGTGTCCCGATCACCCACGCGCACGAGCAGATAGCGGAAGAGCCGATCGGCATAGAGATCGTACAACCGCTCTACCGCCGCCGTCTCCCCGCGCTGGCAACCCATCACCAGGTCTGCAATGAGACTGTCGTTGATCGCTTGTTGCATGGCCATGCTCACTCATTAGAATGCAAAAACGATCGCCGGGATACGGCCTGGCGGCAAGAGTGCGCATCGAGTTTGCCGGTCGCCACAAAAGCCCCGCCAAGACGGTCGGTCTCGGCGGGGCGTCAGACGAGAGGGATTGTGGAGGGAAATCCCGGGGCGAGTACTACTTCTCTTTTTCCTGCGTCGGCGGGGCCGGCCGCAGAGGCCGGACCTGAATCCAGGCCGCGACGAGCGTCCCGCCGGCCTGGAGGATCCCTTCGCCGGTCGCCCAGGCGCCGACTTTGGCGTTCTGCGCGCCGCCGATGCGCGTGCGATCGGTGACCTGCACCGATTGGCCGGCGATCGTCCAGACGCCGATCAGGCCGCCGGTCGGCAGCGCCTCGATGCGGCCAGCGAAGCGCGCGTGCTGTCCGCCCGGCAAGGGGCTGGAGAGCACCACGATGCGTGCGGCCATGAGACGGCCGCCGATCTGCCAGCCGACGACCTTCACCTGGGCGCCGACCACGGCCAGCCCCTTCTCCTGGTTGATGGCCGTGGCGGCCGTGACCATCACTTGCCTGCCCGCCACCTGCCACGCGCCGATCAGGCCGACCCGCGGCAGCGCCTCGATGGCGCCCGCCAGCTCGACAGGGTCGCGGCCGCTGCCCGGCTCGTTCCATAGCACGCGCAGGCGCAGCGCCAGCAACGAACCATCCTCCTGTTGCTCGGCCGCGGCGTGCGCGATCAAGCCGACCTGCGGCGCGCCCAACACGAGGGTATCGTCGTCGAGGGCCAGCGGGATGCTGCTGAGGGTCCAGGCCGTGGCGCTGAACGCCTGGATCGCGCCGACGACCTCGACTTCGGGCAGGGGCCGGATGCCGGCCATGCGCAGCGCCTCAAGCGAGCCGGCCGGCTCCTCCAGCGCGATCACCTCGGCCCAGCCGCCCACTTCCAGAGGCGCCTGCCGGGTGTTGAAGCGCGTGTCAGCCGTTGCCGCGACCTTCTGACCTGCGATGGTCCAATCGCCGATGCCATCGGGATTCGCAGGTTTGGCCGAGATGGGGCCTTTGATGCGCACTTCGGGCGGCTTGACGACGATCCTGATCGCCAGGAGCGCGCCGCCGCTCTGCCGCACGGCGTCCACATCAGCCCATTGGCCAGCGGCCGCCGGCCCGCGGCTGAGCACGATGCGGGTGCGACCATCCACAGCCACCGTCTGCCCGCCGATGATCCACGGCTGGCCGGCAGCGGCCGGGACCTGGCTCACAACGCCGGTGAACTTGACGTCGGGCCGGCGACCGTCATTGCCGTCGCCGCCGCCCGTGTCGGCCAGGACCGACGCGGCGGGAACCAGGGCCACGACTACCATGACCAGCACAACCAGCAGCCGGGCCACAGCAAGAGAAACGCGTTTCGGGTTCATGGTTTTTGCTCCTTGTGTAAGATTCGTGAGGCAGCGCCTTGCGCCTGCCCCTGGGCGACCGCAAGGGGCCGCTCACCGATTTCTGATGAACGGCAGATAGCCCGAACGCGCGGCTGGCGCGCGCGTCGCGGTCGGAGTCGGTGTGAGCGTCGCCTTCGCCGGCGGCGTCGCAGTGCGCGTGGGCGTCCCTGTGAGAGAGGCTGTCGCGCCCGGCGTGACGGTGGGCGTGCCGCCCCCCGCAGCACAGGCGAGCACGCTTACCTCGTCCACGAAGAAACTCGTCGCGCGGCTGGCGTCGGTGCGGGCTGCAAAGCGCAACGTCACGCTTTGTCCCGCGTACGATGTCAGGTCCGCAGTCGCCTCTTGCCACAGATCGACTGCGGCGGTATTGTCTGCCTGGAGCAACGTCGCGATGATCGTCTCGTCGGGCCGGATCAGCGCAGCCGCCAACGTATCCACACCTGCGCCGCTCTCCAGGGTGCTCATCTGCCATCGAAGGGCGAGACCGATGCTCGCGGCGCTGGCCGGCAGAACGATGGTCTGGCTCAAACGATCATCGGCGTTGTCATCGCCGGCCAGAAAAGCGCCCCACCGGCCCGCATAGGGGTTGAAATCGCTGATCAGGTCGTACCCTCCGGCGCTGCTCTGGATCCAGCCCTGCCCGCCGGCCTCGAAGCCGCCGTCGGCGATCAGCTCAGCGCATCCCGCAGCCGCGCCGAGCGCGTCGGACCGCTGGCCGGCCGGCGCGAGCAGCGCCGCCAACGGCAAGGCGAGACCGAGAAGCATAGCGATCCAACGATTCCGCATGGATGGACCTCAGCGCCTTCTTGGTTTCATGGCCTGCGACGGCCAGAGAGCGGCGGATCCTCAATCGAGCCGGCCGGCCCCATGGCTGGCGTGGCTGCAGCGCCGGGTGGATTGCCTGGCGGATCGAGAGCGCCGCCGGGCCCCGGCGACCCGGCCGGTTGTTCATCGCCGTGTCCGCGCGGCGTCGCCTCGGGCGGGCGCGGGGGCCGGGTGGCGACTGGCGGCAACGCCGTGAGCGTCGCGACGATCTCTGTGGCGCGGCGGCCAGGCGTCCACGTGACCTCCGGCGGTCGAGGCTGCCTGGTAGCAATGGCGGGCGGCCCCATGCGGGTCGGCAGCGCGGTGACGGTCTGCGCGATGGCAGTGGCCAGACGCCCAGGCTCGAAGGTGCGCTCGGGCGGCCGGCGCGTGGCCAGGGCCGTGCGCGGCGGCTCTCTGGTTGGCTGTTCGCCGGCCGTGGGATGCTCCGCAGGCGTTGCGGCAGGACCGCGTGCGCCTGGCGTGGCCGCGGGAGTCGCCGTCGCGGTCGGCGCGTCCGTGGCTGCGGCCCGAACCGTCGCTTCCCGGGTCGAGGTAGGCGTCGGCGTTGGGGTTGGCCTCACGACATTGGTTGCGGAGGGCTGCGGCCGCGGATCGGATCCAGGATCGCGGCGTGGCCGACCCTCGCGCACGCGATCGGCGATCGCGCGCGCGCGTTCGGTCGCGACTGTCAACGCCAGCGCCGCGCGCGGTCGTGGGGCGGCTTCTGCCAGCGCGGTGAGCGCGTTCGCGTGGCGTTCGACCCGCAGCGCCAGCGCCGCGCGGTTGGCTGCGGGCAGACGGCTGGCATGATCGGCCGCCGCCTCATCGCTGGCGAGCAGCGCGGCCAGCGCGATGGGATCGGCCTGGCCGGAGGCCCGCAGACGGTTGCGCACATCCACCAGCCGGCGGTCGGCCACGTTCAGCTCCATCTCGGCCCGGTTCTCGGGCCCCGGCTGGAGCCAGACCGGCGCGCGCTCTGCGACAACGCGCACACGATAGGACAGGTCGCCCGGCCGGCTGGCTGCGACCGTGGTGACCGCGGCCACTGCGAACAGCACGAGCGCGACGATCGCGGCCGCAGCAAAGCCGCGCGCCGGGGCCGCCAGGCCAGCCCAGCTCAGCCATGATCGCCGTTCAGACCGCTTGGCCAGGGCTGCGCGCAGAGTCATCTTGGCGCGCAACTTCTGCGCGCTCGCTAGACGATAACTGGCCAGGCCCTGCAGGCGCGCGGCGACCGCCAGCATCGGCGCTAACTCGGCGGCCTGGTCTCCGTATGAGGCCAGGCTCGCCTGAGCCGCGTCTCCGCCGCGCATCCGTTGCAGGCAGTCGTCCAGGATGGTGGCCAGTTCCATGTCTACCTCAAACCACAGATCTCTTGAGACTCGTAAAGCAACTGCCGCCGTTGGCTCGGTCCGAGACCGGCCAAAGCAGGAAGTAATACTTACCGACCCTTACCGGTGAGCAGAGGAGAAGATCGCCTTCTCCGCGTCGTGTTCGCCAGCACCCAACAACCGCCCCAGCGCGGCCAGGGCCCGATGTTGAAGCGACTTGACTGCGCCCTCGGTCTTGCCCAGCCAGGCCGCGACTTGGGCATTGCTCATCTCTTCGCCGAACTTGCCGATGATGACCAGCCGCTGATCTTCGCTCAACCGAGCCAGCCCCCGCGCGATCCAGGCTGCAGTTTCGCGCTGTTCGGCCACGCGCTGCGGACCCGGCTCGGCCGCCGCGAGCGACAGACCATCGTCCAGGCTGATCTGGACCCCGCGGCGCCGGCCGCGAAAGTGATCGGCTACCAAGTTAGCCGCGATGCGATAGAGCCAGGCGCTGAACGACGCCGCGGGCCGGCGCTGATCCAGCCGGAAGCCCGCGATGGACTTGATCACGCGCAGGAAAACCTCCGTCGTCAGATCGGCGGCCGCGTCGGCGTCTCCCAGGCGCGCCAGCAGATAGCGATAGATGCGATCCGCGTAGAGGTCGTACAGCGCCTCGATTGCGGCCGCCTCACCGCGTTGACACCGAGGTAGAAGCGACGTGATCTGTTCGTCGGCTATCGCCGGTTGCATGGCCATGCTGATGAGATAAACGCTGGAAGCAGGACGAGGATACGGGCGGCCGGTTGGCGTAGTGCGTAGTGCGTATTCGGTGGTGCGTACTATATGGTTCGAGTTCGTGCGGGTCAGGGCGAGCGCGGGCGCGCTGCCATCTCCCGCGCCAGCGCCTCCTCGTCGGCGCGCGTGCTGATCTCCGCGTCTGCTCGACCGGCGGCCAGGCGCTGCAGGATTTCGGTATAGATGCGGCCGGCTGGAATGCCCATGCGCCGCAGGTCGTCGCCGTCGAGGAGCGGCCGGATGTGACGCAGCCGGCGCTGATAGAGATCGAGGCGCTGGCGCACCAGCCACGAGTCGCTGACGACCCGCAAGAGCAGCCGGGCCGCATCGCTCGACTCGGTCAGAGCGGCCAGGATTTCACTTGGTTTGACGCTATTGCGGCTCAGCGCGTCGAGCCGCTTACGCAGCCTGGCTATCTCCTCCAGAAGGTCGCGGTAGTCCTTCCGGATGTGAAATCGCTGCAGCAGCTCGTGCTGGCTGGCCTCGGGCAGCCGATAAACCAGGAGCGCCAGATACAGGGGCGGCGCATCATTGAAGGTCAGCGCCATGGCCGGCGGGGTCTCGCTCTGCGGATTGCGCACTTCAGCCAGTTGGCCACGCAGCTCCGCGGCTTTTTCAAGCAGCCACGTATCGCAGCGCAGCTCGGCGTGAAGTTTGGCCAACACGCCCAGGTCCGCCAACCGGCAGACGACGCGTTCCGGCTCCGCCTCGGCCAGGATCAGCTCTAGCTCGTGGCGCACGCGTTCGGCGCTCACGCGGTCAAGCAGGTCCAGCGCATCGGCGATCAACCGCTCGCTGCGCGGCTCGATCTTGAAGCCGAAACGCTGCTCGAAACGCGCGGCGCGCAGGATGCGCGTGGGATCCTCGACGAAGCTCAAGCTGTGCAACACGCGCATGAGGCCGTCGTCCAGGTCTTTGCGACCGCCATAGAAGTCCAACAGCTCACCCCAGCGATCGGGAGTCAGCCGGATAGCCAGGGTGTTGATCGTGAAGTCGCGGCGGTGCAGGTCTTGCTTGATGCTGCTACGCTCAACCGTGGGCAAGGCGGTGGGGTGCTCGTAAAACTCAGTGCGCGCGGTGACGAAGTCCAGGGCCACAGGTACGCCTATCTGGTTGGGGACGTCCGCCAGGTCTGGCGGCAGGATCCATTTCGCCGTGCCGAATCGCCGATGGCTGCGCACGCGCCCCCCCAGGCGCCTGGCCAACGCCTGGGCCAGCGTGATGGCATCCCCCTCCACCACCAGATCCACATCAGAGGTGGGCTGGTCCAGCAGCAGGTCGCGCACGAAGCCGCCGACCGCGTACAAAGGATAGCCCAACTCGCCGGCGCACGCGCCTGCCTGGCGAAGCAGGTCAAGCAGCGCCGCAGGCAGCGTGGTTTCCATCTTGGCGGCCAGCGACTCTGCACGCGCGGGCGCGGCCGCCGCCCACTGCTTGATCAGATCGGTGCGGGTGACGATGCCCAGGAGCGCGCTCGTGTGTGCATCGAGCACCGGCACCTGGCCCCAATCCTGCTCAGTCATCACCTTGCGCAACGTCTCGACCGAGTCGTCAGGGGTCACGTAAATCTCGCCGGCGCGCATGTAGCGGCTGACCGGATGGCGATCCAGCCCGTGGTGCAAGGCGCGATCAATCTCGCGGCGCGTCAACATGCCCACGATGCGACCGCCTTCGACAACGGGGAAGCCCTCGAAACCATAGCGGCGCACCCGCTCGCCGGCTTCCGCGATGGTCGTTTGCGGCGTCAGGGTCTGCGGCGCGCCGTAGGACATGATCTGGCCTACGGTGAAGGCGGGTTTGACGTGGCTCTGCAGCAGATAGACCAGCGTCTCGTAGGCGCTGTGCAGGTTGGCATCGCGAACCAGCGCGGCCGCGGCGCGGCCATGACCGCCGCCTCCCAGGGCTGTTGCGATCTTGCCCACGTCAATCGCATCCACGGTGCTGCGGGCGACGACCTGAATGTAGTCGCGCATCTGGACAAGCATGAAGAGCGCGTCCGGCTCGTAGAGGTCGTGCAGTTTATGGGCGAGGGTCGAGATCTCCTCTACCGGCTCAGGCACGGTCGCGGTGGCGATGATCACCGAATGGCCGTGAAACTGAAAGGGCTGGCTGTTCTCGGTCAACTGCTGGTACAGGGCGCGCTGTTCATCGGTGAGGGGGTGGTGCAAGAACTTGTTGACGATCAGCAGGTTGGCCCCGCGCTCCAGCAGCCAGCCAGCCGCCCGGACATCGCGCGAAGTGGTGGTCTCGAAGCTGAGTCCGCCGGTATCCTCGTAGATCCCCAGCATCAGCAGCGTGGCCTCGATGGCGCTCACCGAGATGCCCTGTTCAGCCAGCTTCTCCACCAGCAGCGTCGTTGTCGCGCCTGTCTCCTCGCCATAGAAGGTCCAGCCGTCCGGCAGATCGCGCATCTGGGGATGATGGTCAATGATGTGACCGGTGGCGGCCGCGCTCATACCGCGGATCGGCTGCACCGTCTGCGTATCAACCAGGACGACATGATCCACGCGTCGCCGCGGCAGGTCTTCCAGACGCACGAAAGGCAACAGGTCACGATAGACGGCGAGAAAGGCTTCCAGGTTGCGATTCAGGCGCCGCGGCAGGACTGGCGCAGCCGCAGGGTAGAGCCGGGCTGCAGCCAACATGCTGGCGAGCGCATCGAAATCGGTGTGCTCGTGCGTGAGAACGACCGCATGAGACGTGCTGATAGCGGGCATGACGATCACCGTCAGATACAGAAACGCCCGGCTCGTCGCCGGGCGTTGGGTGAATTGGCGCGATGATTCTGAGTCAACGCCGGCGTTGGGCGCATTGGCTGCACACCGTAGTATGGGAAAGCACGGCCAACCGCTCCGGTTCGATGGGCTTGCCACATCGCTCGCAGCGTCCATAAACTCCCAGTTGCAGTTGCTCCAGCGCCTGTTCGATCTCAGCCAGGTGTTGCTCGGCGCGTTCAGCCAGGGCAAGGTTCAGCTCCCACTGGTAGATCATGGGGTCCCCCTCGCCCAGCCCGTAGTCGCCCTTCGTCTCCAAGCGGGCGCGTAGCTGCTCAAGCTCGCTCTGCACTTGGGCGCGCTCGGCCAGCAACCGTTCGCGCGCCTCGGCGATGGAATGATCCTGGGTTGTCATGGGTTTTCCGTTGTCTATCAACGCCACAGTTGGAGAACTGGGCGAACGCTCGGCCGCCAATCACAGCCGGCTTGTCGGATCAGGCGACCGGCTCAGCTATCGCGAGTTCAGCCTGTTCCACGGCCTCGGCCGGCGGCTCCTCGGAGGCGACGGCTGCGACCTCTTCTTCGGCCCCGACCGGCTCTTCGACAGTCACCGTCTCGACGGCCTGTTCGGCTACGGCCTCGACCACGATCGGCTCAACGAACTCTTCGACCGCGACGGCTGCGGCTTCTTCTTCGGCCCCGACCGGCTCTTCGATGGGCGCCGTCTCATCGGCCTTTTCGGCTGCGGCCCGCGCTTCGGCCGCATGCTTCTCCCGATAGCTGGCAGCCCATTCCGCCCACTCGGCTTCCGAGACCTGGCGCAGGCTCAGACCGATGCGGCGGCGCTCTGGCTCAATACGCAGCACGCGCAACAGGAGCAAGTCGCCGGGCGATACCAGGCTTTGTGGATGATCCGGCCGGATGTCGGCCATCTCGGTCACGTGCAGCAGGCCCTCGACGCCGGTGCGCAGTCGAACGAACGAGCCGAAGTCCACCACACGAGTGACGACCGCCTCGACCAACTCGCCAACCCGATAGTCTTCGGTGACGCGGGTCCACGGGTCTGGCAGTACGCGCTTGATGCTCAGGCCGATGCGTTCGCGCTGCTTGTCCACGCGCAGGACCTTGACATCCACCTGCTGGCCAACCCTGACCACTTCGCTGGGATGGCCGACTGGGAACCAGGCCAGCTCCGAGATGTGTACCAGGCCGTCTGCGCCGCCCAGGTCAATGAAAACGCCGAAATTGGCCAGGCTGCGCACGATGCCCGAACGCACATCGCCCGTCCGCAGGTCTTCGAGCAGTTGCTTGCGATGCTCACGCTGCCAGCGGCGATGCGCAGCGCGTTCCGACATGATCAGGCGACGCCGACGCCGATCTACCTCGACGACTTTGACCGGAATCACCTGGTCAACATAGGCGGCGAGGGCGGCCTTGCGCTCTTCGGACGTCATATTGCGCGGCAAGGACGAGATGTGAGACGCTGGCACGAACCCACGGATCTTGCCGAAGATCACCTCGAGGCCGCCGGCATTGTGCCCACTGACTTTGGTCTCGATCATCTCGTTGCGCTCCATGGTCTGCTGCGCCACAAACCAGTCCTTCTCTTGCACAGCGCGCGAGAGCGAAACGATCAGGTTCCCGTCCCGATCTGACGATTGCAGGATGTAAACCGGCAGGACTGCGCCTTCTTTGACCTCCGCAAGGGTGTCTTTGTCCAGCCTGGTCAGGTCATTGGCCGGCACAACCCCCTCGCGCTTCAGTCCCAGATCTATGATGACCTCTTGAGGCGTGACGGAGAGGATCGTCCCCTCGCGAATATCCCCGCGCTGGGGCATGTCGTATCCCCCTTGTTCGAGCAGCGCCTGCATCGGATGAACTTCGGCGGGGGGTTTGATAGGCGGCAAACTGGTACTCATGGGAAAGGAACCTCCGAACGAATTGGATGACGGTTGCCGGAGCAAGACCTCCGGGGCGAAAAAAGACCCGGCTGTCTCACCGTGAGTCTTCTGGCATGGCAGCCGGGCTTTCGATCACGATCCGATCTACTGCTTGCCAAGCCGCGCGATCTGGGTAGCGATCGCACGTGCATCTGACCGGGTTATCTACGCCAACTGTATTATAACGCGGGACGCTCTAGTTGTCAACGCGCCGCGCATCGAAAAATGACCTGTGCGGTGTAGCGTAACAGCCATCAGTTGTGGCTATACTATCGCCCCAGCCTGGCCTTGAAGGCCGCGGTCAACGCCGGCGCCACCACGAACAGGTCGCCGACGATGCCGTACTGCGCCACATTGAAGATCGGCGCGTCCTTGTCTTTGTTGATGGCGACGATCACCCTGGCGTTGCTCATGCCGGCCAGGTGCTGAATCGCGCCGGAGATGCCGCACGCGATATAGAGATCAGGGCGGACGGTCTTGCCGGTCTGCCCCACCTGGTGCGCATAGGGAATCCAGCCCGCGTCCACGGCTGCGCGCGAGGCGCCCACCGCCGCGCCGAGGGTCTGCGCCAACTCCCGGATGGGCGCAAAGCCTTCCGCGCCTTTCACCCCGCGGCCGCCCGAGACGATGATGCTGGCATTCTCCACGCTCACCGCGCCGGTCTGCGCGCTCTCGAAGCCCAACACTTCTTCCTGTTCAGCCCGCGTGTCCGATGCGAACGCCAGCGGCTCCACCACGCCTGCGCGCGCGCCGTCTCGGGCCGGCAGCGCGAAGCTGCGCGGCCGAACCGTGGCCATCTGCGGCGCAGCCTTGAAGGTCACAGTGGTCAGGATGTTGCCGGCGAAGATCGGCCGATCGGCGCGCAGGTTGCCGTCATCGTCCAGTTCCAGGCTCTGGCAATCCGCAGCCAGCCCGATGCCCAGCTCGCATGCGGCCAGGGCGGTCACATCGCGCACGCCCGCGACCGCGGGCGCCAGGATGATGCGCGGCGCGGCCGCGGCGATGGCGGCCTTGAACGCCGCGGTGCAGGCCCCTGCCCGAAATTGGGCCAGCGCGGCATCATCGGCGACCAACACGCGGTCCGCGCCGTAGGCGATGGCGTCAGTCGCGACGGCGCTCACCTGTTTGCCGGCGACAAAGCCGATCAGCTCCACCGCCAGCCTGTCTGCCAGGCTGCGCGCCTTGCCCAGCACCTCCCAAGATATTGGCTTGCCGACGCCCGCCGCATGATCAATGTAAACCAGGATGCTCATGGGAGTGTCCTTTCCGGTGGCGGTCATCAGATGACCTTCTCCGCAATCAACCGATCCACCAACGTCGCGGCCTGGTCGGCGGCCGTCGCGCCCTCGATGAACTGGCATTCGCTCTTGCGCGCTGGCGGCTTGCGCAGATTCGTCCACTCGATCAAGGCAGCGCGTGACCCAATGCGGCCGGCATCCAGGCTCGGCAGGTCTTTGAGCGTGGCGGCGGGGTAGGCCATGCGCGCCGCCTTGCGGACCCCCATGAAGTTGGGGTAGCGCGGCTCGTTGATCTCCTTGCTCACGGAGATCACCGCGGGCAGCGACGTGCGCACGGTCTGCACCCCTTCATCCAGCACGCGGCGGACTGTGATGCTGTCCTCCGTGATCTCGACGACTTTGGCCACCTGCGAGAGGAACGGCACGCCCAGGTGGACGGCGATGCCAGCAGCCACCAGACCGCTGGCGCCATCTACCGACTGCTTGCCGGCGAGGATCAACCCATAGTCGCCCTGCGCCTGGATAGCCTGGGCGAGAACATGCGCGGTACCCCAGGCATCGCTGCCGTCAAACGCCGGATCGGACAGCAAGACCGCGGACTCGATGCCCATGGCGATCGCACGGCGGAGAGCTTCGACTGACTCCTGGCTGCCCAGGGCAAGGGCCACCGTCTCGCCCTCGACCTGCTCCTGGAGCTGCAACGCCTCTTCTACTGCGAATTCATCCCAGGGATTGAGCACCATCGTCACCCCCAGATCGCCGCTCACCACGTCTTGGGGCTGGACTTCGCTCAACTGTTCGGTGTCGGGTGTGAGTACGACGCAGACGATGTATTTCATGCAGCAACCTCCTCTTCGAGTGCGCTTCGACGCATGGCAGAATCAGTATACCACATGGCCGATGCCGCGCGCAAAGACGCCTTCTCTCGCCGCAGACCTGACAGGTCTGCGGCAGATCCCGAACTGGCTCGGTCGGAGACCGGCCAGAGCGGAAAGCAGGAATCTGTGATCTACTGGGTCACGCTAACCGCTTGGCCCGGCGATCAGGCCGGCGGGTTGAGGCGCGGCCAGGTGTCGCAGCCCGGTCGTGCCGGTGTAGAGACCGACCACGATCGTGTGGGGCGATCGGCCGAGGGAGACTGGCAACGTCATATTATGTACATCTACGAGGGTTTCGCCTGGTTTCCACAACGAGGTCGGGTAGTAGACGCCGCCGGGCACGCGGTCGCTCTGCGCGATCTTCACGCCATCCGCATCGAGCAGATGCACGAACGTCGTGTAATCCGCATCCAGGCGGCGGAGCGGCTGCCAATGCAGCGTGACGGTCATCGGGCTGCCCGGTTTCAGGGCCGCGGGCCGCAGGTCGTAGCCGGCCAGCCGGATGACGTCGGCGTAGACCACTGATGCCGGATGCTCGGCCAGAAGGAGGGCCGCCGGTCCGGTCACCCGCATGATGGTCGCCGCTGTTCCGCCGCCGGTGGCCGCGCCAGGCTCCAGCCGAAACTTCACCTCCAGCCCCGGCATCGGCTTGATGAGAAAGGTTGGCCGGCCGGAACGCAGCGCCTGCTCGACCGTCATGCCCACATCCGCCCAGACTGGCTCTGGCCGGATGAGCGGGAAGAGGCCGGTCAGGTCACCGCGCACGCCTTCCACCTGCTGGAGATACCAGAGCGGCATCATCTCGTCGCGGTCGTTCGTCACCAGGACCGCCGCGGCCGGAAGCGGTTGAGCCAGGAGCGCCTCCCAGCCCGCGCGCGCCTGATCGTTGCGGCTCTGGTCAAGCGATGGAAGCTGCGCCCACAACAGCCAGGCGGGCAGGACGAGAGCGAGCACGCCAGTCAACCATGCCCCCGCACGTACGCGGCGACCGATTGCGTTCACGCCAACCGCCATCCAGAGCGCCCAGATAAGGAACGCGGGGATGTAGAACACGCGGATGTCGCCGATGCCATAGAACAGGTTGAAGGCGACGATCGCGAGCCAGGTCAGCCCGGTAAGCGCCAACAGCGGCCGGCCGCGCCGCGCCAGTTCGGCCAATCCCAAGAGGCCGAAGGCGATGCCAACCCAGGTCGCCTCCAGCGCCAAGAGCCGGAGGGCCGGGAAGAGCCGGCCGGCCGCCTGCGCGGGAGTACTCAGCGACGATTGAAAGACCTGGCCGGTGACGTAGTGGATGAAGCCCGCCAGCGTGGGCTGATAGAGTTCCAGCGTCTGCGCCGGACTCACCGCCACACGCAGATAGGGCGAGTGCCCCGCGCGGAGGGGGATGTAGAGATAGAGCAGCAACGGCAGACAGGCAATCGCGATGAGCGGGAGGACGGCCGGCGACCCTCTCAGCCTATCGGGCCAGCGGCGGCCCGATAGGGCGGAGCCGGCCCACCACAAACAGACGCCGATGGCGGGCAAGAGCAAGAGCATGGTCCGATGATGCGTCAGGCTAAGGCCATAGAGCGCCGCGATCCAGTACAGCCTGCGGACCGTGCGTCGCTCGGCCGGCCGATCGGCCCAGGCGACCAGGCTAAGCAGCAGCGCAGCCACGAACGCCGCATGGAGGGTGTAGACCTCGGCGATCAGCGCTTGCGACCAAAAGGTGGGAGTGACGGCAAAGGTGAGCGCGGCAAACAGGGCGCTCAGGCGCGCGTTCCAGTCGCTGGAAGCTGTCCTGAAAATGGTCGGCCACCGCTCTGGTCTCGAGGCTGTGCGAAGCCTCCTTTCAGGATCAGCCGGTTTCTGCCGCTGATCACCAAACCGGCCAAAGCCTCGAATCCACCCCGGCTGTTTTTCATCCCCCATGGCGCCGGCCGGGGCCTGGTCGGTGCGGCGCAGGCAGGGGAGGTCGGCACGGCGGCGCGTGACACGTAGTATCCTCAGCGCCAACAGATACACCAACCCCACGGCCAGCGCGCCCCACAGCGCAGAGAAGAGATTCATGCGCCACGCGGAATCGCCAAAGGGCAGCAGCCGCGACCAGACATGGCCGAGCGCCAGGTAGAGAGGATACCCCGTGGGATGGGCCAGGCCAGCCAGCCACGCCGCGAACTGCAACTCGCCGCTATCGCCGCCCAACAGACCCGGCGCAAGGGTGCGAAGGTAGAGAGCGAAGGCGGATACAGCAACGAGCAACGCCAACAGAGCGTCGGTCCTGGCGACAGACGCCAGCCGCAAGACAGGCGGGTTGTCTCGTTCGCGGTTCAGCTCGCCCATCACGGCCCCAGCTCGACCCAATCTACGGCCGCGGCCAGCGTCCGAAAATCGCCGGCCACGCGTAGGAACACATCGTCGGCCCCGATCGCTTCGGCCGCCGCGCCCGCCGCCGCGCCCTGCACACCGATCAGCGCGTGCGCCTGCCCGGCCAGGTCGGCCGGCGACTGGACGCGCGAGCCGAGCCTGCGCATGGCCGCGATCGCCGCCGGCGTCAGGTGGCGCGTCGCGTCCTGTTTGGTGGCCAGCACGACGATCCGGCCGTGGGAAATGCCTGTCAGGTAGGCGGCCAGCGCGTCCGCTTCATAGGTGTTGGCCGCGGTATCGAACCCGCGCATCTCCAACACGGCGGCGCTGCGCGCATCGAGCACGGTCACGTTGTACCCGCGACGGCCGGCCGACGCCTTGGTCTCGCGGCCTGCGGCGTCGAATGCACTGATGAACGCCTCGCTGAAGCTGTGAACGTCCAGGTTGACAGGGCTGGCAACGCCCGTCGAGCCAATCATGGCGCGGCTCGCCGCGTCGGGGAAGGCGCGCCGCGGGCTGGCCGTCCATGCAAAGCTCAGCCGCACGCGATTCGGCCCGCGCCTGGTCGCGCTCGCGGGCACGCGCGCCTCGATCACCTGCCAACCCGCCGCCAGGACGCGATCTTGCAGCACCTCCGCCCCCCGGCCGTCCATCGCCACGCCGTTAACGCTCAGCGACAACCGCTGCGGCGGCGCGCCAGGATAGGTCAGGGGCGCGATGGCCAGCCGCAGCGTGACATCGCGCGGCCCGTCGAGGGGCAGGTACAGATCGGCTTCTCGTTCCGTGGCCCAGAGCGCGTTGGTCTGGTCAATCCGAAATCCGAAATCGGACATCTGAAATCCCGTGTCCCAACCGTCGCCCACATAGGGTTCGACGCCGGCCGCGCCCAGATCCAGGCGAAACGGGAACGCTGCGGGCGGCTGAACCACCCGGTAGACGCGATAGCCGTCCGCCTCCCAAAGCGGCGGCTTTTCCAGCGGCAGAACATCCAGGGCGTATGCCTCGGTCCGCCGCCAGGTGTCCTGGTAGGGATAGCGGCCCGGGATCGGCGGCGTGGTGATGAAGTAGCGCACGTCGTACAGCGCCATCAGCGCGGCCGCCTGGCCGCGCGCGGCGGCGTCGGTCTCCGGCGACACCACGCGATACATCTCTAGATCGGTCAGCGCCCTGAAGAGGGGAATGCGCTCGAAATAGGCCATCTTGAACGCGGGCGCGCGGCTGATGTTGCCGCCCAGCATCGGCTTACCGTGCGCCGCCTGGAAATACTGAAGGTTGGTCTGCTCGCTGCCCAACACGCCGAAGCTGTTGCGCCAGCCCAACGGCAACTGCATGATCGCAAATTGGCCCGGCTCCTGCCCAATTCGGCGGTAAACCTCTGGCACGCGGCCGTCGGTGGTGGGGAGGGGGATGGCCAGGTGTTCGAGAAGAAGGAGGGTGGCCAGTAGAAAGGCGAAGAGGTAGATTGGTAGATTGATAGACAAGGAGACAAGGAAACAAGGAGATAGGGACGCTCCCTTGTCTACTGGTCTCCTTGTTTCCTTGTTTACCAGCTTCCCGATTCGCCCCAACAGCCACGCTGCGCCATAGGCCGCGAGCACGGCCAGCGCCAGCATCAGGATCACGCTGTTGCGGTTCGGCGCGCGGTTGGCATTGACGAACGGGATGAAATGGAGCAGCGTGAACGGCAGGGGAATGGTCACGCCCTCTGGCAGCAGGTTGTCCAGGCTGAAGCGATAGCGGCCATTGACTTGCAGGAGAGGTCCCAGGCAGAGCACGCCAAAGACCAGCGCGCTCCAACCCCATGCGGCGACCTGGCGCCGTCCCCGCCAGACGCCGATCAGCGCCAGCGCCAGCGTGACATAGCCCAGAAAAACGGTGTTGATGTCCCCGAACCGGCCCTTGCCCTCTTCCACGGCCCGCAGCGCCGCGGTCCACCCATCCGCTGCGGACCCCGCGCGGCCAGGCGTCGAGGCGACTGACCGCCACAGCGGGTTCAGCTCGGTGGGGGTCGCCAGCCCGGCCAGGTCCGCGCTGAGCTTCAGGCTCTCGCCCCAACCGGTCAGGGCATAGTCGCCAGCCAGAAACTCCCGGCCGATGGGAACCAGAACCGGCAGCCAGATCAGCGCAGCGATCAGCCCGACCAGCGCCAGCCGGCGCAATGCGGCCCAGCGCGACCGCAACTCGCGCCACGAGGCCAGGAGGATCACCAGCGTCAGCAACGCCAGGAACGAGGCGAAGATCATCTCGGCCAGCGCAGCCAACGCGAAGAAAAGGCCGGTCAGGACCGCGTTCTTCAGCCTCGGCTCCCGCAAGGTCTTCAACAGGTAGAGGGCGTAGAACGGGAGCCACTGGGTCGTCGCCATATCATAGTGACCGAGCGCGGCATAGATGGCCCGGTTGGCGGCGAAGGCATAGATGAGACCGGCGAGAAGCGCGGCGAGGCGAACAAACTGCGGATTGCGTAGTGCGTAGTGCGTGTTGCGTAGTGCGTAGTGCGTAGTGCGTTTTTCGCCGGCCAGACCGCTTACGGAATACGCAATACGCAATACGTAGTACGCCAACAGGTAGGTTCCGAAGCCACTGAGCAGCGTGGCAAGCAGCAATGTCACGTTGCTCGCCAGGGGCAGGTTGAAAGCGACCAACAACGGCAACGCGATCAGCGCGTTGAAGAAGTTGTAGGTGTAGAGGATCAGGTCAATGCCAAGCGGATACCAGATCAGCTCCGAGTGCAACGGACTGGTGCGCAGGTCGAGCAGCGCGTGCTGGAAATACCAGAGGTTCCAGGCGAAAGTGGATTCGTCGAAAGCCCAGGTGGCTGTGCCGGGCAGCCGAGAGCTGAGGTGTGCGACCACCGGCCAGCTCAGCGCCAGGGTCAGCACGACGAAAAGGCCGAGCACGGCCCAGGTCGGACCGTGCACGCGCCATCTCGAATGTTTAGGCGTCGCGTGAGTCATGCGCCGATAGTACCACACGGCATGAAGTCGCGCAAGAAGGCTTTCAGAATCGCATCCTGCGAAAGGTGCACCGATCGCGGGTGCGCTGGATCAGGCGAATCACCGCGGCGTATAGCCCTCGCCTGGTTCCTTCACCATGCGGAGGCCTTGCGGCCTGGTCTCTTCGGCGGGCCAGGTCACCTTGTCGTAGACCTCGGCCAGGCGCAGCTCACAACCGATGGACGGGATCGGCGCCACGGCATCGAGCCCTTCGTACGTGCTCAGGAGCCAGCGGTCGTCGGGCTGGCGCGCGAAGTGCTCGATGAGAGGCTTGCTCTGCGAGATCAGCAGATAGTCGGAGAGCGACTCCAACGTGCGGTAGAACTCGAACTTGGCGCCTCGATCATACGCCTCGGTGGACGGCGAAAGCACCTCGATCAGCACGGTCGGATTGAGCAGGGTATCTTCGTTGCGATCCTCGAATTCCGCTTTGCCGCAGACCACGGTCACGTCGGAGTAGGTGTAGAGCCCGGCGCGGGCGGCTTTCACCCGAAGATCATTGGTGTGCGCTGTGCAGGGCCGACCTTTGAGCTGCACTACCAGTTCCGCCAGCGTGTTTGCACCGATGATGGTGTGACGGGTGCTGGCCCCGGCCATCAAGTACGTTTCGCCCCACCAGTACTCGCTCTTGGTCTCAGCCTGACGTTCCAGCGCCAGGTATTCCTCCGGCGTCAGGTAGGGTTTGGGTTGTGGTTGAGCTGACATGGGATCACCTCTGCCTTCTTCCGGCCAATTCTACCATACGATGCTCTGCTCCTCAACCATCCCACAACCGGCGATACAGCGCCGCGGTGCGGCCCTGGAGGCCGGCCAGCGCCCCGGCCGCGGCCCGATCGCCGGCGAGGTGCGCCAGCATCAGGCGGCCTTCTTCGACGCACAGCTCGTCGTGCTGCGGGAAGATCTCGCGCAGGAGGAACTGGGCATATTTGACCAGGCGATACGGCCCGTGCGCACGAGGCATCTCGGCCGACATGGCCTCGACCGCCACCGAGTAGAGGTCTTTGATGCTCTGGATCAGATCGGCCAGGTCAGACGAGGGGGCGAAGACGACGGTGTAGTACCAGCCGAAGAGATCACCCCGCTCGCAGCCGTGCGCATCGCTCACCCCGACGATGGGGATGCGCTTCCCGCTCGCCCTCGCCTCGTGATAATGCGCCGCCTGCAGCCGGTTCGACTCGATTTCGTGCAACGGGTAGCCGCCGAGCAGCTCCACCGCGTCGAACGGCTGGCGCTCGAAGAGGAGCGACGCCAGGTAGCCGGGCACATCATAGCGATAGCGGGAGAACCAGTCGGGATGACAAAAGACCCCCAGGCCGCCGGCTGCGCGAATCTTGTCGAAGCACCAGATACACGAGGCGAGCGGATAGGGGTCGGCGCCAGCCGGGAGATCGGCCAGCGTCGCTGCGATGGCTTTGACCTCTGCACGATACGCGGCGGACGCAAACAGATCGTTGATGCTGAAGCGGCCGCCGAAGTTGACGATGTGCACGGGATTGTCGGGCGGATGGACTTCTTCGCCCCCATAGATGCGCAGGTCATGGGCCACGCCCTCGAACGCGGCCATCGCTTCCAGGGACGGCGTGTATTTCCGGTGATCGGTGACTGCCATGAAGTCCAGCCCGATCCGCCGGCACGCGGCCGCGACATAAGCGGGCGGCTCCAGCCCATCGGAATAGGCGCTGTGGATGTGCAGGTCCCCCTTGAAGGGCAGGCGGCCAAACAAATCATCCTCCAGCGCGAACAGCCGCAGGTCGGCCAGCAGGTGGGGCTTCTCCTCGCCGGTCGTTTCGATCAGAAGGACGTGCTCCCCCTCGCCCTCGAAAGCGTATCGCACCTGGAGCGCGCCCTCGACCGGATGAACCAGCCTCTGCTCGCTGGCTGGATGGATGCTCTGCCACGGGCGGCCCTCCATCGGGATCACGCTGACGCGCAGCGCGTCGCCGGCGCGGAACCAGCGGCCATCGAAACGCGGCCGTACGGTGATCGTCGCCTCGCGACCCGCGCGGACGATCTGCGGCTGGATGTCGAAGTAGTGGGTTTCTTTGCGCATGTGGGCTATCCGGTTCACGCCGCGTTCTGACTGACCTGCTGCACGCGGCCGAAGAACTCGCGCTCCAGCGTGGGCGCAACCTGGTCTGCCTTGACTGCGGCGATGAACTCCGCAAAGGCAGCCGCCTGAATCTGTTGCAGCGCCCGCCCTTTTTCGGCCGAGGCCAGCCGGGCGTCGCCTGCGTAGTGATCGGGGAAGTTGCTGTACCAACTGATGCCGCTGAGGTTGGGGGGCAGGTCGTTCAGCCGGCCCAGAGGCTCAGCCGGGTCGGCCGGCAGCGCGGCCATCTTGACCAGCGCGGGATGATTGGCCAGCGAGATGCTGGTCTCGCACTCGCACGCGTGGCCGTGCAGGGTGGTCTCGAGGATGGACTTCCAGGCTGCCTGGCGTTCCGGCGTCATCTTGCCTGTGTACAGATAGACACTGTATGGCTTCTCTTCCCACAGCGTACACTGCGCCAGGAACGAGAGCAGGTGCGTGTTGCCGCCGTGCGCGTTCAAGAGGATGATCTTCCCGAAGCCGTTGCGGCCGATCTCGTCGAGCACGCCCTGGATCAGCTCGATCAGCAAGGTCGGGCTGATGGTCAGCGTGCCCGGAAAGCAGCGCGCTTCGTAGATCTGGCCGAAGTAGAAGGGCGGAAAGACCACGGCCGGCTCCACCTCGGCGGCCAGGCACGCCAGCCTGTGCCCGTTGAGGAAGTCGGTGCCCAGCGGCAGGTGGTCGCTGTGCTTCTCGATCACGCCCAGGGCGATGACGCAGACGCCTGTCTGTCGCACGGCCTGGGCGAAATCAGCCGATGTCAGATGTTCCCATTGCATGGTTGGACTCCTATGTGTCAATGATTCTAACGCGTGACCGACAAGCGCCGACCTACAGCCAAAGGTTCAGGAGAGCCGCCCCGCTGCCCTTGCCCTCGCTGACCAGATCCCCATCCACAACCGTCGCGCACCCGCCGTGCGCGGCGAGATCCCACAATTCCCCGCGCAGAAAAACGTTGATGCCATGTCGCGCGCCGGCAAGCGCGATCCGGCCGGCCAACGCGTATTTGCGCCACGCCTGCGCCTCGGTGAGCCGGCCGACATCGGCTGGGTCAACATCAGGCGGTGCGGACGCGCCGTCGTAGCCGCGCCAGGGGCTGGCCCATTGTTGCGGCGTCATGCCATCCGAAGGCACGGCGATCAGCGCCACGCCGTGCTCGCGCAGCCGGTCATAGGCCGCGGGGTACCACGAATCCGCGCAGATGAGCACGCCCAGCCTGCCGGCCGGCGTATCGAACGCTGGCAGCTCGGCCATGGCCGCCGCGGCGGTGAAGGGCAGCTCGATGCCGATGGGGAAGGCTTTGCGCACCAGGGTCGCGTGGGCCAGGCCGTCGGGCCGATAGACCGCGGTGACGTTGTAGAGCGGCCCGTCGGACGCCGTCACCTGCCCGTCTCGGACCCGCGGGGAGGGGAGCACGATGGAACCCGCGACGATCGTCGCGCTGTATCTCCGCGCCAGTCCCCCAAAGGTCGCCTGGTAGATGGTCGCCATCGCGGCTGCCTTCATCCGAAACAGGCTGGCGACGATTCGATCCCGTTCGACGGCCGCCAGCGCGTGGCGCGCAAACCGCAGCGGGTGGCTGAGGATGAGCGACTGCATGGCGGCTTTGAGGGTCGGCGCCCGGTAGACTGCGCCTTTCTCGGCCGCGGCCACCAGCCACGCGGCGATGTATTCGGGCCAGACGACGACCGTGCGGTCGCCCAGCCAGCCGCGTTGGGCCGCGACGCTCAGGTAGCCAGCCAGCCGGGTCTGGAACGTCTCTTGCGAAGCGTAGTCCGCAGCCGACATGTAGGGCTCCACGCCCAGCAGGTTGCCCCGACCGACGTTCTGGCCGTATTCGACGATCTCATCGAGGCGCAGGTCTTCCATCCAGCATCCCTCCTAGCATCTGCACGGCCGCGCGCGCCGCGCGGCCCCGATGGCTGATCTGGTTCTTCACCTCGGCCGGCAGTTGGGCCAGGGTGGCGGCCAGGTCGGGCAGGTAGAAGACGGGGTCGTAGCCGAAACCGTGCTCGCCCGCCGGGCCGAATGCGATGATCCCTTCGCAGACCCCCTCGGCCATGGACACGGCGCCATGGGGCGCAGCGATGGCGACCACGCAGCGAAAGCGCGCAGTTCGCCGGTCCCACGGCACGCCGGCCAGCCTGTTCAGCAGTTTGCGATAGCGGTCCGCGTCCGACGCACCGTGGCCCGCGTAGCGCGCCGAGTAGACGCCCGGCGCGCCGTCCAACGCGTCTACCTCCAGACCAGAGTCGTCGGCCCAGGTGAGCAACCCGCTGGCGGCCGCATAGGCGGTCGCTTTCAAGCGGGTGTTCTCCGCAAAGGACGCGCCCGTCTCCTCGACTTCCAGAGTAATGCCGACCGCGTCCAGGTAGGTCGTCTCCACCGGGGGTCCAACCAACAGCTCGCGGTACTCTCGGACTTTGCCGAGGTTATGCGTCGCAATGAGAAGCTTGGGGGGTATGGCTGCCATGGGCGTTTGATCGGCGATACCTGGTCTACTTGTCTACTTGTCTACTCGATGTTATCATAGGGTCGAACACGCAAGCAAATGGAGGAAGCCGTGGGCACGCATCATCCGCTGCGGGTCTTCTCAGGCTCGGCGAATCGCACACTGGCGGGACAAGTCGTCCAACACCTGGAGACGCTGCGCGTTGCGCACAAGGCCGCGCACCCGGAAGACGACTCGATCGGCATCAACGAGCCGGTGACGCTGGGCCGCTGCACGACGAAATGCTTCCCCGACACCGAGACTCACGTAACGATTGACCAGGTGGTGCGCGATCAGGACGTCTATATTATCCAGCCTTGCTCGCCCCCTGTCAATAACCATCTGATGGAGCTGCTGCTATACGTGGATGCGTTCCGGCGGGCGTCGGCGCACGAGATCACCGCGGTCATCCCGTACTTTCCCTATGCCCGGCAAGAGCGGATGGCCAAAAGCCGCGAGGCGATCAGCGCCAGAGTGGTCGCCACCATGCTAGAGGCGCTGAGGGTTGGCCGGGTCATCTACTTCGACGTGCATGTGGCCGCGACGCAAGGGTTCTTCAACGTGCCTGTGGACCCTTTGACGGCCCTGCCGGCCCTGGCCGGCTATTTCATGAAGCCGGAGTTCCAGGATGCGGCAATCGTTGCGCCCGACGTTGGACGGGCGAAGTTCGCCAGCCGCTATGCCGAATACCTCAAGCTACCGCTGGTGGTCATGCACAAACGCCGCGAGGACGACGGCAAGACGAAGGTGACGCACGTCGTCGGCGACATCAAGGACAAGATCCCGATCGTGATTGACGATGTCATCGCTGGCGGCAGTGTGTTGACCCAGTTGGATGAACTTGTACGCGTCGGCGCCCGGCCCGAGGTCTACCTGGCCATCACGCACGGGGTTCTGCTGCCCAAGGCGCTCGATGCGCTGGCGAATCCGCTCATCAGGCGCCTGGTCATCTCGGACACCATCGAGCAGCCCCCGGCCGTGCAAAGCCATCCGAAGATCGCCATCGTGTCAGTCGCCGAGCTGTTGGCGAAGGTGATCTGGCGCATCCACAGCGGTGCATCCATCAGCGACTTGATCGAGAAGGAATGAGGCTTGCAAGACGTGAATAGCTGGCTGGCCGCTTCACTCGGCCCCATCCTCGCGGTCCTGATCATCCTCATCCTGGCGTTGGCCGGCCTGGCGACCTGGCTCGCGCTCCGGTTGCGCCGGATGGAGGAACGCTACCGGCGCTTGACCGCTGGCACCGATGGCGGCAACCTGTCCGCAGTGCTGGAAGCTCACGTGAGCCAGGTGGCTGCTGCCGCGGCTCGCGTGGCCGAGCTGGATACCTTGGTGCGCCATGCCGAACGCGCCAGTCGGGCCCATGTTCAGCACATCGGTTTTCTGCGCTTCAACCCGTTTCGCGACACCGGCGGCGACCAGAGCTTCGCGCTGGCGTTGGCCGATGGAGAAGGCAACGGTGTGGTCGTCAGCAGCCTGCACAGTCGCGACGTGACGCGCGTGTACGCAAAGCCGTTGGCGGGCTGGACCACGAGCTATCAGTTGACGGACGAGGAGCAACGGGCGATTGCGCGCGCGCGACAATCGTGAAACAGGAGATACGCGGCTGTGTTTAGACGAGATTCCCGCCCCGCGCCGGACCAGATTGATGCCATCATCGGGCCGCGAGCCACCTTCAGCGGGCAACTACGGACGGATGGCTCGATTCGATTGGATGGGGCTGTTGAAAGCGGTTTGATCGAGACGCCGGGCAACGTTCTCATCACCGAAGGCGCACGCGTCATGTGCGACATCAAGGCGAAGACGGTCTCCATCGCCGGCGCGTACAAGGGCGTCATCAACGCCGAACGCGTGGAGCTGTTGGAGGGCGGCCGGCTATGGGGCACGATCAATGTGCGCTCGTTCTTGCTGGACGAAGGCGCCCACTTCCAGGGCGAGTTGGTGATGCAAGGGGCAGGCGAGCCAGAGGCGCTGCTCGCTACGCAGCCTCAAGTGGAGGCAGAGATACCGGTAGAGACCCCAGCTGCGCAGCAAACGCCAGCGTAAGTACTGACCGCTCGGTCAGGAGACCTGACGCGAACAGAACGGGTGTGAGGGTATCTTCTCAATAATCCGGGGTAGGGGCATGGCCTTGCGCCTGCCCGCGTGGGCGACCGCAAGGGTACGCCTCTCCAGATCGAGAAGATACGTGTGGGGGCTCAGGTGGGGTTCTCAGAACTGGCGCTCAGCCGCTCACGGTGAGCTCTGCGCGGCCTTCCCTGATTCAGCAGGTGGGACTTGAGCCACCGGTTTCGTCCGCAGCAAGGCCTGTCTCACCTCGGGCAGTTCGTTGTACCAGAGCACGCCAACCGAGAGCGCGATGGCTATCCCAGTCAGCAGGATGTACGGCCAGTTCACCACACTCTCCTTGCCCACCATCTTGGTCGCATGAGACCAGAGCATCATCAGCCGGCTGATGATGTTGAAGCCCTGCGAGAACGAGCTCAGATACCATGGCCAGGCTGCGCTGCTGCGCCGGACGAGCAACTGGAAGTCGGCGATCAATACCAGGACGGCCAGCAAGATCGGCAACCACCACTCCTGGGTTGTGGGCGAGAAGGACTCTGGCGGGAACAAGATCAGTGGGATGAACTGAAGGATCAAGACCGTTGTGATGGTCCCCCGACTGGTGAGTGCTCCGCGGTGCATAGATGTCTCTCCTTCTGATAGCTCAGGATTCATACGTGGATCAACGCCGATTATAGGCGCTCTGCCGCCCGGCTGTCAAACTGCACGACTCGCGCAAGGGATGTAAAGAGGCCGCCGGCCCAACGCGGCGCTCATCGTGCATACTTCAATCCGAAGGAGAGTGAATATGCTTCCCATTCTCGCCCGTCAGATCCATCTGGACTTCCACACCTCCGAGCACATCCCCAATGTGGGCAGCCGTTTCGACAAGACCCAGTGGCAGGAGGCGCTGAAGCTCGGCCGCGTCAACTGGATCAACATCTTCGCCAAGTGCCATCACGGTTGGAGCTACTACCCGTCGCAGGTCGGCGCGATCCACCCGACCCTGGGTTTCGACCTGCTTGGCGCGCAAATCGAGGCGTGTCACGAGATCGGCGTGCGTGCGCCGATCTACTACACGGTCGGCTGGTCGGTGCATGATGCCGAAACCCATCCCGAATGGTGTGTGCGCCGGGCGGACGGCGGCATCGCCGCAACGAACTGGGATGACAACGCCAAACCGGAGGATCGCAAGCCGGGGGGCTCCTGGCAGTTCATGTGTCCCAGCGGCGGCTATCTCGACATGATGCTGCGCCAGACCGAAGAGATTTGCCAGCGTTACCCCACCGACGGCCTGTGGTACGACATCACGGGCGGGCCGCCTTGCTACTGCGAGAATTGCCGTCGCGGGATGCGGGACGGCGGCTACGACGCGGCCGATTTCGACGCGGTCTTCCTCTACGGTACGGCCAAGTGGAAGCGGTTCTACGCCGAGTGCAAGAAGATCCTCTATCGCTATCACCCCGAAGCCACCGTCTACTTCAACGGCACGACGGTGCTCCACCCCGACACGCGCGGCCGCGACAACGTGCGGGTGCGGCTCTTCGACGACAACTCGCAGCAAGAGCTCGAAGACCTGCCCACCACCTGGGGCGGCTACGACAAGCTGCCGCTGCGCGCCAAGTTCTTCCACACCACGGGCAAAAAGCTGATCGCGATGAGCGGCAAGTTCCACACGAGCTGGGGCGAGTTCGGCGGCTTCAAGCATCCCGATGCGCTGCGCTTCGAGGCCGGCTCGATGCTGGCGTTCGGCGCGACGTGCAACTTCGGCGACCAACTCCACCCGTCGGGCGAGATGGACCTGGCGACCTACGCCAACATCGGCCAGGCGTTCGAGTACGTGGAGCAGATCGAGGAGTACGGGCTGGATGCCGTCCCGGCCGCCAACCTGGGCCTCTGGTTCTCCAACTCGAAGGCGGACGACGAGGGCACAGCGGTGATGCTGCTGGAGACGCAGACCGACTTCCTGGTGGTGGATCCGGCGCAAGACCTGGCCCAATACGCGGCCATCATCCTGCCGGGCGCGGCCTGCCTGAACGCCGACGAGGCGGCGAAGCTGAACGCCTACGTCGCGGCCGGGGGGAGCCTGCTCGTGCTGGGCGAGAGCGCGCTGGATGCGGATAAGACACGCTTCCTGCTCGACGTGGGCGCGGACTATCTCGGCCCGGCGAGCTATGACGACGACTTCACGGTGGCGGGCGCAGCGTTGTTGCGTGGCCTGCCCGCCAGCCCCTTCCTTAATTATGAGGCCGCGCTGCGGGCGCAGCCCCAGGCCGGGACCGAGATACTGGCGACGATCCAGGAGCCGTACTTCAACCGCACCTACGGCCGCTTCTGCTCGCACCAGAACACCCCCTATCAGCTCCAACCCGCGGGGCACCCGGCCGGCCTGCGCAAGGGCCGCGTTATCTTCCTGCCGCACCGCCTGGGCAAGCTGTATCATGCACACGGCGCGCGCGTCCACCGCGATCTCTTCGCCAACGCGCTGGCGCTGATCTACAGCCGGCCGATGGTCGAGACCAGCCTGCCGAGCGCCGGCCGCGTCAGCCTGATGTGGCAGCCGGAGCAGGGACGCTACATCGCGCACCTGCTCTACGGCGCGCCGCTCCAGCGCGGCCGCTGCCTGGTGATCGAGGACTTGCCGCCGCTGTTCGACGTGCCGCTGACCGTGCGCGTGCCGGAGGCGATCACCGCCGCGTATCTTGTCCCCGGCCGCGTCGCGCTCCCGCTGGCGCGAGAGGATGGCGCGGTGCGCGTGACCGTGCCGCGGGTGCAGGGGCATCAGGCGGTGGTGTTCGAGGTATGAAGCATCAGACCCTTCGGGTTGAGTGAACACCCGAAGGGTTTCTCTCGAAAGATGTGGCGAGTATGTGGCTGTGTTTTGGTTTGTCGTCTATGCAGAACTGCGGTACGATCAAGGGCAGTCGAAAGGAGTATCCGATGTCGGTTCTTGTCTTACCCAAGGCCACGATGCAAGCTCTGCACGCCCTGACCGGCGAGTCGCGGCCGGATGCTGCGCTCATGCTGGTGATGCAAGATGCGCACACTTACCGAACGGCGCAGGTCACTGCTGGTTTGCGCGCGTTCGAAGCCAAGTATGGGATGACGTTCGAGGAGTATCGCGAACGGTGGGAGAGCGAAGAGCGAGACGAAGACTATGAGTGGGATGCCGAACAAGACTTCCTATCCTGGGAAGCGCTCACGACTCAACAACGCCGGCTCGCGGGGATTTCGCCATGGCAGCCCTGACCCCAAGGGATCTCCTTGAACAGGTTGTCGCGGCTTGCGCCTACTCAGTCGTTGTCGAAGCCTATACACTGCGTATTTTGGATCCCGACATCCTCAGTTTACGTGTTCATCTTGCCGATGGTTCATTCATTGAAGTCTTCTACAATACGATGACCGACCGTACCGCATTCGCTTTGATTGTTGAGGGCCAGCGTGTTTATGGTAAGGACAACGCCAAGATCGGCTGGCATATGCATCCCGCGAGTGATCCCAAGGCACATCATCCTTGTGAATCGGCATCATTCGAGGAATTCTTGGCGGAAGTAGTGGTTTTACGATTTCCTGCCGGCGATGCGAGATGAACCGATAGTGTCCTCATCTACCTTGCCCATCCTACACGAAAACCTCCCGCTGCTCGAAGTCGCCGACGGCGTGCTGCTCGACATGATCGCGGCTGATCCGCAGGCGCGCAAGCTGATCCTGGTGCGCCTGTCGGAGCGCGCGGCCATCGTGGCGCCCGGCGGCTTCGACGCGCTCCTGGCGCGTCTGCGCAAACTGGGCCATACCCCGAAGGTGGTGGAGGAGTGATGCCGGCGAATTCGCGCCGTTTCGATGCCGACCTGGCACGCGTCGGGGCCGCCGAGCTGAAAAGCATGGCGCGCATGTGGGGCGGCGGCAGCCAGACCCGCAAAGACCAGTGTATTGCCCTGATCCGGCAAGGGCTGGCCGACCCGGAAAAGGTGCGCGCGGCGGTCGCCACGCTGCTGCCGTGGGAGGCGAACGCGCTGGCGCTCCTCAAGGCCGCGGGCGGCGTGCTGGACGGGGCCGCGCTGTGCGTGGCGTTGCGCGCCACCGGCGCCAATTTGCCGGGCACGCGCACCGCACATAGCGACGACCGAGCCAACGTGCTCCCCGCGCTCATCCGCCGCGGCCTGGCGCTGGGAAGCAGCGAGTATGGCCCGACGTATTTCCAGAGCTACGGCTCGGCCAACGTTTACGCCGATGAACGGCTCCTGGCCGCGGCTGGCCTGCCGGAGATTGCGCCGTTCAAGATCAAGCCGATCTCTCCGCCAGATGCCACGATTCAACGGCGGCCGCAATCGGTGGCGCTCGATCTGATCGGGCTGCTGCAGGCGGTGGAGAACCAGGGCGGCGTCGGCCTGACGCAGAACGGCGCGCCCCGCGTGAACGACATGCGCCGGGCGGCGAAGGCCGTCGGGTGGACCGGGGACGCGACCAACATTGACGGCCTCGCCTTTCCCAACCTGGCGCTGGGCCTGATCCACGCGCTTTGGCATGGCGGCATCCTAAAGGGAGACGAGAACCTGTTGAACCTCGGCGCGCCAGTGAGCGCGTTCGCCGCGCAATCCTACGCCGAGCAGGTGCGCCAGGTCTTCAATGGTTTCGTGCAGGCCAACCAGTGGGACGAACGAGGGTCGCAGGTGGGCTACTTCGAGACCGCACGCCTGATCCAGGGCCGCCAGGCGCTCGCCATCGCGCTCGCCGCGTTGCCGGGCCAGGGCGCCAGCTTCTTCGCTGTGGATGATCTGGAGCGCGCGCTCTTCGAGCGGATCGGCCAATATTTTTCCCTCTCCTACCTGCCTGGGCCGCCGTACAGTTATGGTATGACCGCAGAGCAGGCCCGCCAGGAGTTGCTGGCCTGGCAGACGAAACTGCGCCAGAATTGGCTCGACCATGAACGGGTGTGGCTCGACCATGCGCTGACGACCTGGTGCTACTTCCTGGGCATTGTGGAGCTGGCCTTCCAAGACAAGGCGTTGTACGCGGTGCGCCTGACCGACCTGGGCCGCGCCATCTTGCACGGCGATGCGGCTCCCGCCATGCCGGCGCCGGCGGCCGAGGCGCGCGTCGCCTGGGTGGTGCAGCCCAATTTCGAGGTCGTGGTCTACCTCGACCGGGCCAGCCCGGAGCAATTGGCCTTCCTGGAGCGCCACGCCGAGCGTTTCCAGACGCAGCAATACGTCGCGCAGTACCGGCTCACCCGGGGGGCGGTCTACACCGCGCTCGAAAGCGGCTCGACCCTGGATCGGCTGTTGGCGACGCTCGAAGGTGGCGCGGGCCGGCCGCTGTCGCAGAACGTGGCCGCAGAGTTGCGCGAGTGGGCCGCGTTGCGCGAGCAGGTGACGCTCTACCGCCGGGCGCGGCTGCTGGAATTCGCCGACGCGGCCAGCCGCGATGCCGAGGCGGCGCGCCTCTCCGCCGCGCCGGTCGGCGACCGTTTCCTGCTGATCAGCGCCCAGCAGGCGAAACAGATGACCGGCGCTGGCGTGCGTGAGCATGTGAACTATGCCGCCGCGCCCGCCAAATGTCTGACCGCGGACGAAGATGGCATCGTGACGGCGACGCAACGCCCGGCGGACCTGTTGCTCGACGCGCAGGTCGGCCGCTGGGCCGAACTGCGTCAGGATGGGCAGTGGCAGTTGACGCAGGCAAGCGTGGTCGCGGGCCTGAAGGCCGGGGGGACGCTGGTTGAACTGCTCAAGCTGCTGGCCGACCGGCTGATCCGCCCGCTCCCGTCGCTGCTCGAAGTGGCCCTGCGCGCCTGGGCGGGCGAACCGAGCGCCGTCGGGCTGGCCGGCGTCACCGTGCTCCAGTGCGCCCAGCCGGCCATCTTCACCGCCATCGTCGCCAGCCCCAAGCTGCGGCGCTTCCTGCGCGGCGAGCTGGCGCCCGACCTGGTCGTGCTAGATCGGGCGCAGTTGGACGCGTTCCAGGCGCATCTGCGCTGGGTCGGTCTGGAAGTCGCCCCGGAGTTGACCGTCAAGCAGCGCCGGCTATAACGAGCATAAAGAGAGCCACCCGATGCAATATCGTTTTCCTTACGACTTCGCGGGGACGATCACGATCCCCGACCGCAACCTGCTGGGCGTCTTCCAGGCGCACCCGCACAGCGATCGGCCCGAAGCCGAGATCATCGCGGCGGCCGTGCGTCACCCGATCGGCGCGCCGCGGCTGGCTGAGCTGGTGAAGCCGGGCGAACGGGTGCTGCTCTTGCCCGACGACGTGACCCGCGCCACGCCCGCGCACCGCATCCTGCCCTTCATCCTGGCGGAGCTGGCCGCGGCCGGCGTGCCCGATGCGGACATCCGCGTGCTGATGAGCCTGGGCACGCACCGCAAGATGACGCCGGCCGAGCTGACCGCCAAGCTCGGCCCGGAAGTCATGCAACGCTTTCTGGTCGAGAACCATCACTGGGAGGAGCTGGACAAGATGTACCGGGTGGGCGAATCGGCGTCGGGCGCGCCGATTTACGCCAACCGGGCCGCGCAGTGGGCGGATCATATCATCGGCATCGGCGCGATCTGCCCGCACGCCATCGCAGCATGGCCGCCGCGTTCGATCACTCGTGGCGGTTGCTGAATGCGCGGCCGCAGAGCATCCTGCGCCAACTCTCGGTTTTTCACGGCGGCTGCACGGCCGTGGCGGCCGAGGCCGTGACCGGCGCGCCGGCCGCCGATCTGGAGGAGTTGATTGACGCGTCGTGGCTGCGGGTGGACGCGCAGGGCCGCTACCGGCTGCACGAGCTGACGCGGCAATACTGTGAGGAGAAGCTGCAAACCGAGCACGCGCCGCACTGTGGTGAGACTCCCGACCAGGTGCGCGACCGCCATGCCGCCTATTACCGATCGCTCCTTCTGGCGCGGCAGGGCGAGCTTTACCGGCGGCCAGGCATTCTGACGGAAATGGCGCCGGAGTACGACAATCTGGTGGCAGCCTGGCGCTGGTTCGTGGCAACGGATGTCTGCGAGGCGGCAAGGACGTATCCTCTCAATAATCCGGGGAAACGGCGGTCACAGACCGCCTACGAGCCTGCTTTCAGGGGGTCTGCGACCCCATAGGCATCAAGCTAAGCCTTTCGGCAGCTCACCGCCGGTCTGTGACCGGCGGTCGGGGCGCGGCAACTGCTCGCGGTAGGCAGTGTACTTCCCGGTCGAGCAGCGCCGACGCCCCATTGCTGGCGACGGTCCCGCCAGAAGCGGCCAAACAAGCGGTCAAGGCGGGGTCGCAGACCCCTTACAAGCGCGCGATGAGACCAGAACGACCTTAGCTTGATGCCTATGGGGCGGAGCACCCGTTCACCAGCCACGCGACGCGGGAGCGGGTGAAGGCGCTATTGGCCGAGCTGGCGGCGGAGGTCTTCGCCGCGGCTGGCGCGCGCGGGCGGGCAGTCGTTGTTTCCTTATTCCCCCATCTGCTGGTTTCTTCATTCCTCCAACCAATGCATCGCCCGTTCCACCGCCCGCTTCCACCCACGATAGAGCTTGGCGCGCGCCGCCTCGTCCATGCCGGGCTGC
>Ga0194126_10002126_pt1 | contig 32468 bp, 32 predicted proteins | sample TA2KigC150mmetaG_FD_148641 | JGI IMG/M metagenome (GOLD analysis project Ga0194126, IMG submission 148641) | Freshwater microbial communities from Lake Tanganyika, Tanzania - TA2015035 Kigoma Deep Cast 150m | ecosystem: Environmental > Aquatic > Freshwater > Lake | place: Tanzania: Lake... | reverse complement strand
TGGAGGTCAAGCTGCTCTCCCGCAACTTCGGGAGCCCCGAATCGTGGACTCTCTCCTCCTACGAGAGGGCCGGCGGCTATCGCACGGCCGTCAAGGCGCTCCGGATGGATCCGGCCGCGGTGACGGAGGAGGTCAAGCAGTCGGGCCTGAGGGGACGCGGAGGCGCCGGCTTTCCGACAGGCATGAAATGGGGGTTCGTGCCGAAGGACTCGAACTCCCCGAAGTATCTCTGCGTGAACGCCGACGAGAGCGAGCCGGGGACCTTCAAGGACCGCTACCTGCTGGAGCTCGATCCGCATCAGCTCATCGAGGGGATCGTCATCACCTCCTGGGCCGTCGGGATCCATCGCGCCTACATCTATGTCAGGGGGGAGTTCGGGCTTCCCTACCACCGCCTCCAGGCGGCAGTCGATGAGGCCTATGCCAAGGGGTATCTCGGCCCCCGGTCGTTCGGGACCGCTTTCGACCTCGATGTGACCATTCACCGAGGAGCCGGCGCCTACATCTGCGGCGAGGAGACCGGGCTGATCGAATCGCTCGAGGGAAAGCCGGGAAGGCCGCGCATCAAGCCGCCGTTCCCGGCCGTCGTGGGCGTCTTCGGCGGCCCGACCGTCGTGAACAACGTCGAGACCCTCTCAGCCGTTCCGTGGATCATCGAGAACGGCGCCGCGGCCTACCGGAGCTACGGCACCGAGAAGTCCCCCGGCACCAAGCTCTTCAGCGTGAGCGGCCCGGTCGCCCGGCCGGGCGTCTACGAGGTCCCCCTGGGCCTGCCGCTCAAGACGCTGGTCTACGATCTCTGCGGCGGGATTCGGGGCGGCAAGGCGATGAAGGCGAACATCCCCGGCGGCTCGTCCGTGCCCGTCCTCACGCGCGAGGAGGCCGAAGGCGCGGACCTCGACTACGAGAGCCTCGCCGCCGCGGGCACCATGCTCGGATCGGGAGGCATGATCGTCATCGACGAGGAGACATGCATGGTCCGGGCCCTCTCCACGCTCATGAAGTTCTACGCCCACGAATCGTGCGGGCAATGCACGCCTTGCCGCGAGGGGACGGGTTGGCTCCGAGGCCTCGTCGCGAGGCTGGAAGCCGGGGGAGGTAGCCCGGCCGACATGGACAAGATCCTCTCGATCACGAATCGCATGATCGGGACGACGATCTGCGTTCTCTCCGACGCGGCGGCCATGCCGGCCGCGAGCTTCGTGACGAAGTTCCGCGGGGAGTTCGAACGGCACGTCGGCGCGGGCCGCTGCCCCTTCCGGTCCGATCCGCTCCTCGCCGGAGCCGCAAGGAGACAGGATCATGCCTAGGGTGATCATCGACGACCGGGAGATCGATGTCCCCGAGGGGTTCAACATGATCCAGGCGGCCAAGCTCCTGGGAATCGAGATCCCGCACTTCTGCTACCACCCGGGGCTCGGTGTCGACGGCAACTGCCGGCTCTGCTTCATCGAGATCGATGGAGTCCCCAAGCCTCAGATCGCCTGCAACACATTCGCGCGCGACGGGCTCAGGATCCGCACCGACACGGAGGCCGTGCGCGATCTCCGCAAGGCGGTCCTCGAGTTCTTCTTCCTGAACCATCCCCTGGACTGTCCCATCTGCGACCAGTCGGGGGAGTGCCTCCTGCAGGACTTCTACATGCGCCACGGCCAGTACGAGAGCCGCCTCGACCTGCCGAAGGTCCACAAGGGGAAGGTCGTCGACGTGGGGCCGCGCGTGGTCCTGGACGCCGAGCGCTGCGTTCTGTGCACCCGCTGCGTCCGTTTCTGCGACAAGATCTCGGGGACCGGAGAGCTGCGGGTCATCAACCGCGGCAACCACAGCGAGATCGGCGTGCTCCCCGGCAAACCGCTCGACAATCCATACAGCCTCAACACCGTCGATCTCTGTCCCGTCGGGGCGCTCACGAGCAAGGACTTCCGCTTCAAGTGCCGCGTCTGGTTCCTGACGACGACACGGTCGATCTGCGCGGGCTGCGGCAGAGGGTGCAACATCTACCTCGAGCACTACGAGGAGGAAGTGCAGCGATACCGGCCCCGCGAGAACCAGGCCGTCAATCGCTGGTGGATGTGCGACGACGGGCGGCTCACCTACAAGGTCCTCAACGAGGGGCGCTGCGAGGCGCCGCTGCGAAGGGGAGAGGAGGTGCCGGGCTCCGATGTCCTGGACGAGATCGCGGCGATCCTGAGAGAGGCCGGCGCGGGGGAAGGGGCTCTGGCCGTCCTCTCTCCCGAGATGTCGAACGAGTCGCTCTATGCCGCGAAGAGCTTTTTCGAGAGATTCCTCCCTCTCGGCAAGGTGGTCGCCGGAAGCCTCGAGCCTCCCGGGCCCGAGGACGACCTGCTCCGCCGCTCCGATCCCTACCCCAACCGGAGGGGATGCGAGGCGCTCGGGCTCTGGGTCGATGATCTCAAACCCGTCCTCGCGCGCGGCGGAAAGCTGGCCATCTTCGTCCAGAGCGATCTGATCGACCATGACCCCTCTGTCCGCGCGATGGCGCTCGGGTTCGAGAAGCGGATAGCGCTCGCCACCAATCTCTCGGAGACGACGGCGGTCGCGGATCTCGTCTATCCGGTGACCCCGCACTCGGAGTGCGACGGGACCTTCACGAACTTCGCCGGGAGGGTCCAGCGGTTCAGGAGAGGGATGACGCCGCGGGGCGACGCGCTCCCCGTCATGGAGATCCTCCGCAGGGTGGGCGCCTCGTCCGGGCACGACTTCGGCTGGGTGAACCTGAACGCCATCTGGAAGGAGATGGCCCGGACCGTGCCTGGACTCGCGGGCTTGAGCCCCGCGGCAATCGGCGACCAGGGGATCGAGATGGGCCCCGCGGGCGGCCTCAACGCCCCGGGCGAAGGCGCGTAGAGCGATGCCCGCCTTTCTCGCCCATGCCGGGACGGCGATCCTGATCTGGATCTTCGAGCTGTCGATGATCCCCGTCCTCGTCTGGTTCGAGCGGAAGGCCTCGGCCTACATGCAGGACCGCACGGGTCCGAATCGCGCGGCCGTGCTGGGGATAAGGATGGGCGGCCTGATCCACACGATCGCGGACGTGATCAAGCTCGTTTTCAAGGAGGACGCGACCCCGTCCCAAGTGAGCCGGTTCTACTACACGCTGGCCCCCATGATGGCGATGTCGGTCGCGCTCCTGACCTTCGCGGTCATTCCGGTCGCGGACGATCTCGCCGTCGGAGGGCAGATCCTCCACTGGCAGGTCCTCAAGATCGACGCGGGGCTCCTCTGGATCTTCGCGGTCGGATCGCTTGGGGTCCTCGCGGTGATCCTCGCGGGATGGGGCTCGAACAACCGCTACGCCCTGCTCGGGGGAATGCGCTCCTCCGCCCAGATGGTGAGCTATGAGCTGGCGCTCGGCCTCTCGGCGGTGGGGATCCTGATGGTCTTCGGCACGCTCGATCTGAACCGCATCGTCCAGGGGCAGGGGAATCTCCTTTTCGGCTTCCTCCCGATGTGGGGCGTGGTCGTCCAGCCCCTTGCGGCGGTCCTCTTCATGATCGCCACCCTCGCCGAGTGCAACCGCACCCCCTTCGATCTTCCGGAAGGGGAGAGCGAGATCATCGGGTTCCATGTGGAGTACTCGAGCCTCAAGTTCGCCCTCTTCTTCATGGCCGAGTACGTGAACATCGTCGTGGCCGCGGGGATCACGGCGACTCTCTTCTTCGGAGGTTGGCAGATCCCGTGGCTTCCGACGGCGTCGCTCGAGGCGCACGCGAGGACCGTCCTGCTCGTCTCGCTCGGCGGGGCGGCGGTCCTCTTCCTCCTTCTCGCGGGAGCGAGCCTCCGGTGGTCGCGGCGCCTGAAGCGGCTCTACGCCGACGCGCGCCGCCGGGAGGGGGACGTGTGGGCCGGCCTCCTCCTCGGCCTCGCCGCGCTGTGCCTCCTCGGGGGGATTCTGGCCCTCTCGTTCCCATCCCAGGGGATCGCGCCGGGCGTCTTCGCGCGCGTGGCGCAGCTCGGGGTCTTCCTCGCGAAGGTCGTGGTCCTGTCTTTCCTCTTCATCTGGATCCGCTGGACGCTGCCCCGGTTCCGCTACGACCAGCTGATGAACCTCGGGTGGAAGAGCCTGCTGCCGCTGTCCCTGCTGAACATCGTGGCCACAGCCGCTGTCCTGCGGTGGCTCGGGAGGTAGGCGATGAAGGTCCCGAGCCCCCGGCTGCGCTGGTACGAGAGGCTCTACCTCTATGAGGTGGCGCGCGGCATGAAGGTCACGATGGGCCACCTGCTCAGAAACCTGTTCCGGCAGAGCGAAATGCCGACCATCCAATGGCCGGAGGAGCCGAAGCCCCTCCCGGTCCGGTTGAAGGGGAGGCACCGGCTGACGCTCAGGGACGACGGGTCACCGAAGTGCGTCGCCTGCTACATGTGCCAGACCGCGTGCCCTGCGCGCTGCATCCACATCGTGGCGGAGGAGTCGCCCGAGCCGACGATCGAGAAGCGGCCGAAGGTCTTCGACATCGACATGCTCAGATGCGTATTCTGCGGCTATTGCGTCGAGGCCTGCCCGGAGGACGCCATCCGGATGGACACCGGAGAGATGGCGATCGTGAGCGACAAGAGGGAGGACTTCATCTTCCGCATCGACTTCCTCCTCCGGGGGAAGGGGGAGGAGTGGAAGGAGCAGGGCGTCGCGGAGAGTCCGCGAAGGGGAGGCCTCGCGGAACCCCCGGACGATCAATCGGAGCAGGACCTGGACGGCGGGCGCGCGGGGAAGCCGCCCGTGCCGTCGCAATGGTGAGGTGAGATGGGCGCCGTGATGTTCTGGTCCCTGGCATTGATCAGCGTCGCAGCGGCCGGGGTGGCGATCACGCGACGCAACCCGCTGGCGAGCGCCCTCGCCCTCGCGGTCTGCCTCATCGCGGTCGCCGGGCTCTTCGCCATGCTGAGCGCCCATCTCCTCTTCATCCTGCAGATTCTCGTCTACGCGGGCGCGGTCGTGGTGCTCATCGTCTTCGTGATCATGCTCCTCAATCTCGGGGATGCCGATCTGCGGACGATGGGGGTCCAGTGGGGTCGGTTCGCGATCGCGGGCGCCGTCTGCCTCCTCGGATGCGTCGCGACCTTGAGGGCGACCCGGGGGATTCCTGGGCTGTGGCGGCCCGAGCCGCCTGGATTCGGGACGGCCGGCGCCGTCGGCGAAGCGCTCTTTGGCCGCCACCTGATCTCATTCGAGCTGATCGGTCTGATCCTCTTGGTCGGGATCCTCGGCGCCGTCGTCCTGGCGAAGAAAGGGGAATGAGGTGCCCGCCGTCTCGCTTGGCCATTTCGTCGCGCTCTCGATCGTTCTGTTCTTCATGGGAGCCGTGGGGGTCCTGTCGCGCAAGAACGCTCTGATCGTCCTGATGTCGATCGAGTTGATGCTGAACGCGGCGAACCTGGCCATCGCCGCCTTCGCCCGCTACTGGCTGCAGGCCGACGGGCAGGTGATCGTCTTCTTCGTGATCGCGATCGCGGCGGTGGAGGCCGCGATCGGGCTCGCCATCCTCGTCGAGATCTTCCGTCTCCGCAGGAGCGTCGATCTCGAGGCGATGAGCTCGATGAGGGAGTAGGGGAGATGCGGGAACGCCGGGAAGGACTGGGCAGGAGGGACTGCGCATGACCTACGGGGCGCTGGCGCTCATCCCGCTCTTTCCGCTCCTGGGAGCTCTCGTCAACGGGGCGATCTCGCTCGCGACGAGCCACCGAGAGAAAGCCGCCGGCAGGCGATGGGTGAGCCTGATCGGCCCGCTGGCGCCGACTCTCTCCTTCCTGGTCACGCTGTCCGCGTTCCTGAAGCTGCGCCTCCTTCCGGAGGAAGGGCGCGAACTGACCCAGACGCTCTTCTCCTGGATCGCGGCGGGCAGGCTGGATGTCGACCTGGGGTTCCTGTTCGACCCGCTCTCGGCGGCGATGCTCCTCTTCGTGACCGGCGTGGGGGCGCTGATCCACTTCTACTCGATCGGCTACATGGGCCGCGACCGGGGCTACGCGCGCTACTTCGCCTATCTGAACCTCTTCACCTTCTCGATGATCCTGCTGGTCCTCGGCGATGGGCTGCTGCCCCTCTTCGTCGGCTGGGAAGGGGTCGGGCTCTGCTCCTATCTGCTGATCGGCTTCTGGCACACCGACGAGGAGAAGGCGATCGCCGGAAACAAGGCCTTCATCGTGAATCGGATTGGCGACTTCGGATTCCTTCTCGGGATCTTCGTCCTCTTCTGGGCGCTCTCCGGCGGCGGCGCGAGCGGGTTGAGCTACCGCGAGATCGCTGCCGGCTCGCACCATCTCCCGGCCGGCGTGGTCACCGCGGCCTGCCTCCTGCTCTTCATCGGAGCCGCCGGCAAGTCGGCGCAGCTTCCCCTCTATGTCTGGCTCCCCGACGCCATGGCCGGACCCACGCCCGTCTCGGCGCTGATCCACGCGGCGACCATGGTCACATCCGGCATCTACATGGTCAGCCGCCTGTCATTCCTCTACGCGGAGTCGGCCTTGGCCCTCACGGTCGTCGCCGTCGTCGGGGGCCTCACGGCCCTCTTCGCCGCCACGATCGGCATGGCGCAGTTCGACATCAAGAAGGTCCTCGCCTATAGCACCGTCAGTCAGCTCGGCTACATGTTCCTCGCGTGCGGTGTGGGAGCCTTCAGCGCCGGGATGTTCCACGTGGTGACTCACGCCTTCTTCAAGGCGTGCCTCTTCCTCGGAGCGGGAAGCGTCATCCATGCCCTCTCGGGGGAGCAGGATATCCGCAGGATGGGCGGGCTGCTGAAGAGGATCCCGGTGACCGGGTGGACCTTCCTGGTCGCGTGGCTCGCCATCGCGGGAGTCTTCCCCTTCGCGGGGTTCTTCAGCAAGGATGAGATCCTGGCCGCCGCCTTCTTCGCGGAGAACGAGCTTCTCCCCTGGCTCCCCAGGGCGCTCTGGGCCCTCGGCGTCGTGACGGCGGCGTGCACGGCTTTCTACATGACCCGCCTGACCGGCCTTGTCTTTCTCGGCAGGGGGAGGCTCGACCCCGATGCGAGCGCGCACGTCCACGAGTCTCCGCGGTCGATGACAATCCCGCTCATGATCCTCGCGGCGGGATCGCTGCTCGTCGGATTCCTCGGCGTGCCGGAGTTCCTCATCGCGGGGGGCAACCGCTTCCATCACTGGCTCGCCCCCGCGATCGCGGCGCATGGGGGCGGGGAGCGTGCCGCCCACCCGAGCGCGGCGGCCGAATGGGCGGTCATGTTGATCTCCCTGGGGGCGGCGATCGCGGGCATCGTCGCGGGACTCCATCTCTATGTCCGGCGGCCCGATCTCTCGGCGCGGATCGGCGCCGCCCTGGGCGGCCTCTACCGCCTCGTGGCGAACAAGTACTACGTCGACGAGGCCTACAGGGCCGCGATCGTCCGGCCCGTGCAGGCCGGCTCGCGCGTCCTCCTCTGGAGGGCCATCGACGTGAGGGTGATCGACTTGCTGGTCAATCTCGTCGGGATCCTGGGCCGCGGAGCGAGCTACGTCGTGCGATTCGCCCAGACCGGCTACGTGCAGCTCTACGCGGCGGTCTTGCTGATCGGGGTCGTGATCCTGATGTGGGTCCTCTTCTGATGAGGATTGTCGTCTTGATGATGGAGGGGCGATGAACGGCGTGCCGGGCCACCTGAGCTTCCTGCTCTTGCTGCCGCTCCTCGGCGCCGTCCTGATGCTGTTCTTGCCCAAGGACAGGCCGACGGCGGTCCGGTGGATCGCGCTCCTGGCCTCCACGGCCACGCTCGCCGTCTCGCTGGCCCTGCTGGCCGGCTTCAAGACGAGCGCCTCGATGCAGTTCGTCGAGGAGGCCGCCTGGGTCGGCTCTCTGGGGATCGGCTACCGGCTCGGCGTCGACGGGATCTCCCTCTTCCTCGTGATCCTGACCGCCCTGCTGACGCCGATCGTGATCCTCTCGAGCTGGCGCGACATCTCGCAGAGGGTGCGCGCCTTCCACGGGATGATGCTCCTTCTCGAGACGGGCATGATCGGCGCCTTCATCTCGCTCGATCTCTTCCTCTTCTATGTCTTCTGGGAGCTGATGCTGATCCCGATGTATGTCCTGATCGGGGTCTGGGGCGGGCCGCGCAAGATATACGCCGCCGTCAAGTTCGTCCTCTACACGATCGTCGGCTCGTTGCTGATGCTGGTCGCGATCCTGGTCCTCTACCACCTGCACCACGCGCAGACGGGCGTCTATTCCTTCGCCCTGGAGGATCTGCGCCGGACCGCCCTCGCCGCCGGGACCCAGTGGTGGCTCTTCGCCGCCTTCGGGCTCGCCTTCGCCATCAAGGTCCCGGTCTGGCCGCTACACACATGGCTCCCCGACGCGCATGTCGAGGCGCCGACCGCGGGCTCCGTGATCCTCGCGGGCGTGCTTCTGAAGATGGGGACCTACGGATTCCTCAGGCTCGCGATCCCCTTCTTCCCGGACGCAGCCGTGAGGTTCCAGCCCTTCCTCGTCGCGCTCGCGGTCATCGGCATCCTCTACGGCGCGCTCGTCGCGATGGCGCAGACCGACATCAAGAAGCTCGTCGCCTACTCGTCGGTGAGCCATCTCGGGTACGTCATGCTCGGGCTCTTCTCGTTCAACATCGAGGCCTTCTCGGGAGCGCTCTATCAGATGCTCAACCACGGCCTCTCGACCGGCGCCCTCTTCCTCTTGGTCGGCATCCTCTATGAGAGGCGGCACACGAGGATGATCTCGGACTACGGCGGGATCGCGACCAAGGTCCCGCTCTTCACGGCCGCCTTCCTGCTCGTGACCCTCTCGTCGATCGGGCTGCCGGGCCTGAACGGCTTCGTCGGGGAGTTCCTGATCCTGCTGGGCGCCTTCGAGACGCAGAGGACGGCCGCGGTCCTCGCGACCCTCGGCGTCGTCCTCGGGGCCGTCTACATGCTCTGGCTCGCGCAGCGGTTCCTCTTCGGGCCGATGCGCAACCCCGAGAACCGCGCCCTTCGCGACCTGACGCCGCGGGAGGCGCTTGTCCTGGTCCCGATCCTCGTTCTGATCGTCTACATGGGGGTCCAGCCGAGGCCCTTCCTGGATCGGATGGCCCCGGCCCTGCGGGCGGCCCTCGCCCCGGTCGCGGCCGTGAGGGGTCAGGAATCGACCCCCGCGCCGCTCCATGGCTTCCTCGGGCGGGAGGACGACGACGGCCATGTCGGCGGAAGCGACAGCCTCGGGCGTGAGGCCCGGCTCGGGCGCGAAGGAGGGAGCGGACGATGATGTCTCTCGGTTTCGCCGATCTCCTCGAGCTCGGTCCCTTCCTGCATCTCGCCCTGGGAGGGGTGGCGGTCGTTCTTCTCGACACGATCCTGGGGAGGCGGAGGACGATACCCTGGAGCCTCCCGACCCTCGCCGTCCTGTCGCTGACGTTCGCGGACATCGTGGCCCGTTTCGGCGACGGAGGCGGCCCTGCAGGAGGTCCGCTCTCCTGGTATGCCACGTCGGATCGCTTCTCTCTCTTCCTTGCCGCGCTCGTCTGTCTGAGCGCCGCCTGCTGCGTCCTCCTCTCGGAGCCGTATCTCGAGAGGATGGGGAGGCGCAGGGGCGAGTACCACGCCTTGATTCTCTTCTCCGCGGCCGGCATGGTCCTCTTCTCGTCGACCACGGACCTCATCGCCCTCTTCATCGGCCTGGAGCTTCTCTCGATCCCGGTCTACATCCTCTCGGGATACCTGAGGGGGGACTTGCGCAGCGCCGAGGCCGCGATGAAGTACTTCCTTCTGGGCGCCTTCTCGAGCGCCGTCTTCCTCCTGGGGCTCGCCTTCGTCTACGGCGCGTCCGGGACGACCGACCTGCGCGCGGCGATGCTCGCCGGCGCCTCGACGCCGGCCCTGCTCAAGGCGGGATTCGTCCTCTTGCTGACGGGGTTCCTCTTCAAGATCGGCGCCGTCCCGTTCCACATGTGGATCCCCGATGTCTATGAAGGGGCTCCGACGACCGTCACTGCGTTCATGGCGACGGCGGTCAAGACCGCGGCGATCGGAGCCCTCCTGCGCGTGCTCGCGCTGCGCGGCGGGAGCCCCGGAGGGATCGATGTCGCGGGGATGCTCTGGTGGATCGCCGTGCTCACCATGACGGTCGGCAACCTTGCCGCGCTGACCCAGTCGAGCATGAAGAGGATGCTCGCCTACTCCTCGATCGCGCACGCGGGCTATCTCCTGGTGGGAGCGACGGTCTTCGCCGGCAGCGGCGATCCGCGGGCGCTGAACGGGATCCTCTACTATCTGCTCGCCTACACCTTCATGACGATCGGCGCCTTCGCGGTCGTGATCGCGATGGGGGAGAAGGGGCGCGAGCGCCTGGAGATGGACGACTACGGCGGCCTCGGCTGGCGCCACCCGGCTCTCGGGATCGCCATGAGCGTCTTCATGATCTCCCTCTCCGGGATCCCGCCGACGGCCGGATTCCTGGGGAAGTACGCCGTCTTCAAGAATGCCGTGGAGAACGGACAGACGCCGCTCGTCGTGATCGCGGTCCTGAACAGCGCGGCCTCCGTCTACTACTATCTGAAGGTGATGGTGATGCTCTACATGCGCCCGGAGACGGCCCGCGCCGCCATCCCCCGCAGCCTTCTCGCCGGGGCGGTCGTCGCCGTCTGCGTCTTCATCGTTCTCTGGGCCGGCCTCGCTCCCGATTCCTTGCTGCCGGGCGTCCCCACGCTCCTCTCGTGGGCGGGGGGATCACTCCTGGCCGCGCGCTAGCCTCCCGTGCTCCGCTGGGTATTCCTGGACATCGGGGATGTCCTGATGAACGACGACCCGGCGATGGCGCTGCTCTACCTCGAGCTGCACCGCGCGATGTGCTCATCCGGCTACCGCGTCTCCTTCCCGGAACTGCTCGAAGAGAGGGAGGAACTGATCCGCCGTCACGGCCCGGAGCACTGGCAGATGCTGGGACGCAAGTACCTGGGGGAGCAGGGGCACTGGAGGCTCATGCTCCGGTGCGCCGGGAGGATGCGCGCCGACTACATGGCGAGCCATGCCGTCATGCCCGGTATGGCCGATGCGGTCCGGCTGCTGTCCGAGCGCTACGAGATCGGCGTGGTCGCCAACCAGCTCCGCGAATCGGGCGACGCGCTCGATGGGGTGGGGATGGGCCGGCACATCAAGGTGCGCGCCATCAGCGAGGCGATCGGTCACCGCAAGCCATCGCCCGAGATCTACCTCTGGGCCCTCGAGCGGGCCGGCTGCGACCCCGGGGAGGCCGTGATGGTCGGAGATCGGTTGGACAACGATATCGCCCCGGCTCGCAGGCTCGGGATCTGGACCATCCTGTGCCGGGTCCCTCATGACCGGAGGGGGTACGAGGCCAAGGACGAGACCGAGCGTCTCTACTTCGCCAGCCAGCGCCGGGCGAGCATTTCCAGGCTCGATCCCTCCGGACCCGACCAGACGCCGGACGAGACCGCCGCCAGCGCGGAGGAACTCCTCCTCGCGATCGAGAGGATCGCCCATCGCGCGGCGGCTGCTTCAGGAGAGGCGGAGGGTCGCCGATAGGATGCTCGGGAGAGGAACTCGCCTCGCCCTGTCGGTTACAATCGGAGGACAGGAGGGGAGCGTGTCGCGCATGGGGAATCGAATCCACCCGGGTCGCTACGCGGTGGGATGCTGGCGGAATCTGGAGGCGCTTGAGGCTCAGTCCCATCTCGAGAGGATGGCGATCTCGAGCGATCGGATCACGGTGGTGCGGTGCGTATACCACGAAGGGTCCGATTTTCCGGAGCATTTCCACCCGCAGGAACAGTTGACCATCGTCGAGGAGGGAACCCTCGAAGTCACGGTCGAGGGGGAGAAGATCTCGGTCGGGAAGGGGGAGATGATCACGGTCGCCCCCAACATCCGCCACGCGACCAGCGTGCAGCCCGGTGTCGGCAGGGTGGTCGCCCTGAACATCTTCCTAAGGCTGGCCGACCGCCGAAACGGGGTGGGCAGCGGCGTCGGCGTCTCCACGATCGTGAGCCCGGCCCGCTAGGGCAGTCAGACGCATCTGGAAGCTGCCGCTTGGCTAACCGACCCCGGCCGATCCATACTTGCCTCAAAGAGGCCTCCGGGGTTTCGAGGGCCAAGCCATGCGGCATCTGCTTCTCTTGTTTGGTTGTTTGACCATCCTCTCCGGTTGCGAAAAGAAAACCCCCACGCGAGTCCCTCACGATGAGAACAATCGGCCCGCGGTCTCGCAGGCCTACGTGCGGCCCGAGCGGGTCCTCGCCTCGATCCAGGCCCGAGTCTACTGCCAGGCTTCTGACGAGGATGACCAGTTCATCGGCTATCGCTGGCGGGCGACCGGCGGGGAGTTCCCCTTCGGCACCAAGGCGAGATCGGTCGTCTGGCGCTCCCCCCTCTATCCGGGTCGGGACACGATCTACGTCACGGTGACGGACTATGTCGACAGCGTGACGGCGAGCTTCACCGTCGACATCCTGCCCGTCGGCCCTCCGCAGAGCCTCTCCTTCGTGAACGGCTCGAGCCTCGTCGACCTCGCCTGGGATCTCAGTTCCGATAGCGACGTGGCGGGCTTCACGGGGTACGAGGTCTTCGCCGGGCCTGTCTCGATGGCCGGAATGGACGCGGAGGCGATTCTCCCTTACAAGCTCACGCCGTCGCCGGTCGATCGCCGCAACTTCCGAGTCAGGGGGCTTCCGACCGGGAGCAAGATCTACTGCCATGTCCGCTCGCGCCGGGACTACGCGGGAATCATCGAGCGCTCGGTCGTCGGCCCGGAAATCGAAACGGCCCCTCGGCTGGACGGATTCTCCATCGATCCTGCCTCGGGAGAGACTGCCCCGCTCTACGAAGTTGCGAGCCGCCATGGCGCCTTCGGGCTCCACCTGCCCGGAGGGCAGATCGAGCCGCTCGACCCGGCTATCCGCGATCGGATCGATCTCTATCTGGGCACCGAGGGATCCGACGATCAGAGCGGGGCGCTGCGAATCAAGAGCCCGAGCCTGCTCGCCTACCGCGATGTCGCATGGTCGGGGAGGGCGACAGGGATCTGGAAGCTCGGCGGGACCTGGCAGACCGCGGAGGCTCCCGAGGATCCTCCGCTGGCCGCGGGCGCGGCGGTAGAGCTGGGCGCGGTCTACGGTCTCGTGACGGCCGAGGGACGCTATGCCAAGGTTCGCGTCCTGGAGCAGGAGGGGATCTACCCTGACCGGGCCGTCTGGCTGCAGTGGGCCTGGCAGCCGATCCCCGGCTTTCCGCGATTCTGACCGGCCCCGCGGTCCAGGCGGCGCCGGTGCGTTCTATGCGTAGAGGCCGCGGAGCTCGGCCGCCTGGGTGACCCTCTTGATCGCCACGATGAAGGCTGCCACGCGCATGTTGACCTTGTACTCCAGGCTCGTCTCGAGGACCGTCCGGAAGGCTGAGGTCATGATCTCCTCGAGGTCCTGATAGACCCTTCGCGCCGACCAGAAGTAGCCCATCCTGTTCTGGACCCACTCCAGATACGAGACCGTGACCCCGCCCGCGTTGCAGAGGATATCGGGGATCACGAAGACCCCCTTCTTGTCCAGGATGTCGTCCGCCTCCGTGGTGAGCGGGCCGTTGGCTCCCTCCGCGACCAGCCGCGCCCTGACGCGCGGGGCGTTGGCGGCGGTGATCTGGTTCTCCAGGGCGGCCGGCACGAGGATATCGACATCCCACTCGAGGATCTTCGACGGATCCTCGTCGTAGGCGAGCTCGTGATGCGTCTTCTCGATCCCGCGCAAGGTCCGGTGGGTGCCCGCATGTGAGACGAGCTTCGGGACGTCGATTCCGGCATCGGAGGAGTAGGTCCCCGTCTCGTCGGAGAGGACGACGACCTTGCATCCGTCCCTGTGCAGGTTGAGCGCGGTGTACTTGCCCACGTTGCCGAAGCCCTGGACCCCGACGCGGCTCTTGCCCAGATCGATCCCGAGGTGCTTCGCCGCTTCCTGGACGCAGATCGCAACGCCGTCGCCGGTCGCCGTCTCGCGCCCCTGGCTTCCCCCCAGCTCGAGGGGCTTGCCCGTGACGACTTCCGGATGGAACGCCTGATGGTGCATCGAGTAGGTGTCCATGAACCAGGCCATCACCTGGGGGCCGGTGTTGACGTCGGGCGCGGGGACATCCTTGTCGCCCGCGAAGAGGTCGATCATCTCGGCGAAGTAGCGCCGCGAGAGCCGCTCCATCTCGGTAGGGGAGTGCTTGCGGGGGTCGACAATGACGCCTCCCTTGCCTCCGCCCATCGGGATGTTCACGACGGCGCACTTGTAGGTCATCCAGAAGGCGAGCGCCTTGACCTCGTCGAGCGTGACATCGGGATGGAAGCGGATTCCCCCCTTTGCCGGCCCGCGGGCCGTGTTGTGCTGCACGCGGTAGCCGGTGAAGATCTCGATGCTCCCGTCGTCCATCTGGACCGGAAGCTGGACCTCCGTGACCCGCCTCGGCTCCTTGATCATCACGATCTGGTTCTTCGTGAGCTTCAAGGTCTTCGCGGCGCGGTCGAACTGCCGCAGGGCGTTCTCGAAGGCCGATGTGCTGTCAAATGTGCCGCGCATGGAAACCCTGACCTCCCTTCACTCGATCGCCGACGGGACGGCGGACGCGAATCAACGACAACCGGCGATCGTACGCGAGCCTCGCTCGTCGACTCAAGGCGGATCGGGGCGCTCCGCCGGACTACGGCCGAGCGGCTCCGAGGAGTTCTCCATAGAGATCGATCGTCTCCCTGACGCTCTCCTCGACCCGGCGGCTCTCGAGAATCGCCTCGCGCCGGGCGAGGGCGGCGCGCCGCGCCGCATCGCGCTCTCGCTCCATCCCCGCGACCGCCTCGCAGAAGGGGGCCAGGGCTCCCGCCGGGAAGAGACCGCCCGCGGGCGGAGAAGGGACGGCCTCGGACACTCCTCCCACGTCGGCGGCGACCACGGGCAGGCCGGCTGCGGAAGCCTCCAGGAGGGTGAGAGGGAAGCCTTCCCAGAGCGAGGTCAGGACGAACAAGTCGAACGCCCCGATCAGATCGGGGGCCGCGTCGCAGGCGCCCAGCAGATGGACGCGGTCAGATAGCCCTTCGAGGAAGATCCGGTTCTCGAGCGGTCTTCGCAGCGGACCATCCCCCGCGATGAGCCATCGAATGTCAGGGAGCAGGGCCGCGGCATCGAGGATCATCCCGGGATTCTTCTGCGGCGAGAGGCGCCCGACCGTCCCCGCGACGAATGCATCTCGGGGGATCCCGAGACGCGATCGAAGCTCGAGCCCCCGGCGGCCGATCGCGTCCAGGTCGCGAAACGGGGCCGTCGCGATCCCCGGGCGGATCACCCGATAGAGGTCGGGGCGTCCGATCGAGTGGCGCAGTCCTTCTCCGCGTGTGGCGTCCGAGACGGCGACCAGCGCGTCGGACCACCGGGCGGCCAGGCGCTCAGCCGCCATGAATGCGAAACGCGCAGGCGCGGGGGTCCGGTCCGAGAATCCCCATCCGTGGACCGTATGGACGACGCGAGGGATTCCGGCGCTGCGGGCAGCCCGTCTCCCCAGGATGCCGGCCTTGCTGCTGTGCGTGTGGACGAGATCAGGCCGGCTCCGGCCGAGCTCGCGCGAGAGCCATACGAGGGCGCGGAGGTCGCGGACCGGATCGACTTCCTTGACGAGGTTGGGGATCAGGCGCAGGGGAATGCCCCTGCGCGCGGCTTCCCCCTTGAGACTTCCCTCGGGCCCCTCCTGGGGACCGCACCAGATCTCGGCTTCGATGCCCCTCTCGATCAGGCCCGCGGCCGTCTCCATGGCGACTCGTTGCGCGCCGCCGACGACGAGACGGGTGATGATCTGCACGATCCTCAGATCGCGTCCCAGGCGTCTTGTCACGGAGACCGACTATCCCATGCGGCGCCTGCGCCGACAAGCGCCCTGTGCTACCCTCGTGTGCCGTGAGCCTTCTCAGAGCGCGCACCCTGCCCGAGCTCGCGGAGCTGGCAGGGACCGAGCGGCCCGGGGCCGTCGGCTTCATCGCCCCGTGGGAGGGAGGATTCCGGCCGATCGCCTACGAGGAGTGGTGGGGCCGGATCGAGCGCCTCTCGGCCGCTCTACGCGGGTCGGGACTCCTTCCGGGCGATCGCGCGCTGCTGCTGATGGAGACCCGCTACGAGTGGCTCATCTGCGATCTGGCGATCCTCTGCTGCGGCGCCTGGACGGTCCCTCTCTACTCGAGCCTCCCCGCCGCCCAGCTCGCCCATCCGATCGCGGACTCGACGCCACGCATCGCCATCGTCTCGCGGCCAGAGCTGCTCGCGCGTCTCCTTGCCGCCCCGGGAGCTGCGGACACGCTGCGCGCGGTCTACCTGCTGGATGGGGTCCCGCCGCCCGTTTCGCCGATCCCGATCATCCCGGTGAGCGAGGCGTGCGACGGTGCGCGCCCCGGCGCGGCGGAGGAGCGGGCGCTGCGCGAGATCCGCGAGGGGATCGGCCCCGACGATCCTTCCTGCATCATCTACACATCGGGCACGAGCACGGCGCCGAAGGGGGTTCTCCTCTCGCACGCGAACATCCTATCGAACGCGCGGATGATCGCCGAGGCGCTTCCGATCGGATCCTCCGATCGCTGTCTCGCCGTCCTCCCCCTCGCCCACAGCCTCGAGCGCACGGCCGAGTACGCGACGATCGCGGCGGGGGGCGTGCTCGCCTACGGCCGCGGGATCGAGAGCCTGGCCCGCGACGCGATGGCGGTCCGGCCGACCGTCCTGCTGGGGGTTCCCCGACTCTTCGAGCAGATCCTCTCGACGACGAGGGGCGCGGCGCGCGAGCGCGGCAGGCTTGCAGGCTGGCTCTTCGAGATCGCCGAGTCGGTGGCCGAGCGGCGGGGGGGGCGGGGGCCCAGGATGTCGGAAACTCCGACAGGGCCCGTTCCGCGTCAGGTTCGCGATCTCTGGGATCGCCTCTTCTTTCGGGCGCTGCGCGAGAAGCTGGGCGGACAGGTGCGATGGCTCGTCTCCGGAAGCGCTCCGCTGGCCAGACGAGAGGCCCTTTTCTTCTGCGGCGCGGGTTTGCCCCTTCTCGAAGGATACGGCCTGACCGAGGCGGGATCCGCCGTCTCGGTGAACAGGCTCGACCGATGGCGCGCGGGGACGGTCGGGCCGCCCCTTCCCGGAGTCGAGCTCAGGATCGCGGAGGACGGCGAGATCCTGGTCAGGGGGCCGGGCGTGATGCGGGGGTACTACAACCAGGAAGCCGCGACCCGCGAAGCGCTCGAGGAGGGGTGGCTCCACACGGGCGATCTCGGGAGGCTCGACAACCAGGGGTTTCTCTCCCTCACGGGACGCAAGAAGGACCTGATCGTCACTTCGGGGGGCAAGAACATCTCTCCGGCGCCGATCGAGGATCGTCTGAAGGAGAGCCCGTGGATCGAGGAGGCCGTCGTCTTCGGCGATCGAAGGCCCTACCTCGTCGCGTTGATCCTTCCGGACCGGTCCGCCACTCTCGCTCATCTCCGGGAACACGGCATCGCGGCTCCGGCCCCGCAGGATGTGTGGGCCGTCGTGCGGAAGGTAGTCGACCGCGTGAACCATGACCTCGCCCCTCACGAGCGAATCCGGTCCTTCGATCTCCTCGCGAGCGCGCCGAGCGTCGAGGCGGGGACGCTGACGCCGACGCTCAAGGTCCGCCGCGGCGCCCTGGAAGCGGCCTGCATCGATCAGCTGAGCGCCCTCTACGAGACGACGCGCAGGTAGATTCCGCCGCCTGGGGGTTGCCCGCGGAGCGTCGCCCGGGCCGCCCGCCCCGCCGGCGATGTTCACTGCGTCGGCGGGACCCGCAGCGCGTCGTTGAACCGATTGAAGTAGTTGAAGAGGCCCGCGACCGCGGAGATCTCGACGATCATTCCCTCGTCGAAGTGGCGGCGCAATGCCGCGTACTGCTCGTCCGCGATCCCGTGGGGATCGCGGGTCATCGCGGCGGCGTGCGCGAGCGCGAGCCGCTCCTTCTCCGGGAACGCGTCGTAGTCGCCCAGGCGCGCCGCCTCGATCTCCTCTCCGCTCGCGCCCGCCCGTCCTGCCAGGACGGTGTGAGAGGCGAGTCAGTAGGCGCAGCCGTTGATCCCTGAGACCGCGACGGCGATCAGCTCCTTCAAACGCAGGCCGATCGCGCCCGGCGACATCACCGCGCGGAAGTGCGCGATCATTGTCTGCAGGATCTCCGGGCGGTGGGCCATCGTCCGGAACATGTTCGGGACGTTGCCCCTCTCGCGCTGGAAAGCGTCGAAGATCTCCCGCGTGGCTCCGGTCGCCTCGTGGATCTCCATTCTTCGAACTCTGTCCATCTCTTCCTCCTTCGCCGCGCGCCCGCTCGAATCTCCGACGCGATCCATCCCCGCCTAGTCTCCCGACCCGCCTGAGAAGGCCGACTTCTCGAACTCCACGAGGCGGGGGTCCTGGTCCCAGGCGATTCCCACGCGGATCACGCTCCTCGCGCGCGATGTGTCTCCCGCCGCGATCAGATTGACGGCGCAGGCGATCCGCACGGGAACCGAATCGGGAAGGACCTCGACGACGCGGAGCCAGAGATCGGCCGATTCGCGGTGGCGCCCGAGCAGGTGCAGAGCGCTCGCCCGGCCGATCCGCGCATGGTCGGGAGAGCGGCGGGTGCGCTCCAGGGCCTCGAATCGGGCGAGGGCCTCCTCGCCATGCCCCAGCTCCAGCGCGATGTTCCCCAGCTCGATCAAGACCTCGACGGAATCGGCGTCGAGATCGAGGGCCCTGCGGTAAAGCTCGGCTGCGCGTTCGAGTTCGCCAAGGAACATCCTCGCCTTCGCCTCGCGCTGGACGAGCGGGGCGTAGTCGCTGCCGAGAAGCCTGACCGGCTCGATCAGATCCAGCGCCTTGCGCCCGCTCTCGGCCGATGGCTCCCTCAAGAGGAGGGCCGCCAGGTTCGAGCGCGCCTTCACGCTGCGCGGCGCCTCGCGCACGGCGACGGTGAAGAGAGAGAGGTCGTCGCGCCACTCCGGAATCCTGAGGGCGGAGCCGACGCCGCAGCGGAGGACAAGGAGCGCGAGGAATCCGATCGCGACGCGCCTCCCCGACAGGAGCCCGGGGATCCGCAGGAACGCGGCGACAGCGATCACCAGCAGACCCAGGATCGGCAGATAGAGAAACCGGTCCGCCTGCACGCTTCCGATCGGCACGAGGGCGTTCCCGATCACAAGCCAGAGGGAGAGGAAGAAGAGGACTCCCCACGCGGCGGGTGTGCGCCGGCCGCGGCGCAAGACAAGGAAGAGGGCCGCCAGCAGGATGGCGAGGATTGCCGCCCCGACGATGTAGAGCCTCGCTCCCGGCATGATCTCGGCGTACGAGTAGTCCGAGGAGTACCCCTCCAGCGTGAGGACCTGGGGGATCTGCGACCCCAGGACGCCTCCGGCCCCGAGGGCCCTGCGGACCGGGTCGAGGAACGCGAGCGGGTTGTTCACCCGATCGATGGCGATCGCGGGCGGGACGCGCGCGACCCACAAGCGGAGGAAGAGGGCCAGCGCGAGTGAGACCGCCCAGCCCAGATCGCGGGCGCGGATCCCTCGCCGCTCCGAGACAGGCTCGATCCACCCCAGGCGATGCGCGAGAAGGAGCAGGGGAAGAGCGACGGCGCTCTCCTTGGAGAGCATGGCGAGCAGCCAGAGGGCAGGCGGGAGGAACGCTCCCGCGATCGTCGATCGCTTCTCCGCCTCCAGCCACGCGCGATAGCTGGCGAGGAAGAAGATGGCCGCGAGCATCTCCGATCGGGCCGCGATCCAGGCGACCGCTTCCACGTGGATCGGATGGGCGGCGAACAGGAACGCCGCGGCCCACGCGATCCCGGGACGGCTCGGCAAGACAGCCCGCAGCAGGCACAGGGCCGCGAGCGTGGCGACTGCGTGGAGCAGGATGTTGACCGCGATGAAGAACCAGCTCCGCCCTCCGCTCAAGGCCCAGTCGATCGCGAAGCTGGTGCTCGTCACGGGCCGATAGAGCCCGGGCGCTGGATTGTCCGGCCAGAAGGGGGCGGTCCAGATTCCCTGGAGATCGAGGCCGGTGATGGCCGGGTTCGACAGGATCATCGCGCGATCGTCGAAGATGAAGCCGTTTCGCAGTGCGCCCGCGTGGGGGAGAACGGCGACTGCAACAAGCAGGGCGAGGAGGTAGCGGCTGCGCATCATCATTCCCCCTCCCTCTCCCGTGCCTCCGCGGCGAGCGACGACGCGTCCGGGCGCCGATGGCTCCAGCAGGTCATGCCCCCTTGCCGCGATAGAACGACTCCGCCCACGCCACTTCCCGCGGACTTCCGACGATCAAGGGGACCCGTTCGTGAAGCTCGGTCGGCTGCAGATCGAGGATCGGCCCGCGGCCGGTCGTCGCGCGCCCTCCCGCGCCCTCTGCGATCAGGGCGATCGGGGCCGCCTCGCTCAGGAGGCGGAGCTTGCCCTGCCGGCTCTTCGCGTCGGCCGGATAGAGGAAGATGCCGCCGTAAAGAAGGGTCCGGTGGAAGTCGGCGACGAGGGATCCGACGTAGCGGCCGCTATAGGGCTTCCCGCGCGGGTTCTCCGTCCCCTTCAGCGACTCGACGATCCGGCGCGTGGGCTCCTCCCAGGCGTGGGAGTTCCCTTCGTTGACGCTGTAGATGCCGCCCGACTCGGGAATCCGAATGTGCGGGTGCGAGAGCAGGAACTCGCCCACGGTCGGGTCGAGGGTGAAGCCGTGCACCTGCCGGTTCGCGACATAGACCAGGATCGTGCTGCTCCCATAGATCACGTAGCCCGCGGCCGCCTGCGCCGCCCCCGGCTGGAGGAGATCCTCCAACGTTCCCTTCTCGCCCCGCGACCGCTTCCGGTGGATCGAAAAGATCGAGCCGATCGAGACGTTCGCGTCGATATTGCTCGATCCGTCCAGGGGATCGAACGTCATCGCGTAGGGTCCGCTCGGGTACTCGTCGGGGATCGGGATCGGCTCCTCGTTCTCCTCGGAGGACATCACGCAGAGGTGGCCGGTGTGGTGGACGTTGCGGATGATCGTCGTGTTGGCGAAGTCGTCCAGGATCTGGACCGCTTCCCCCTGGACGTTCGTCTTGCCCGTCAGGCCGAGGGCGTCGACCAGGCCCGCCTTGCGGACCTCGCGGGAGATGATCTTCGCCGCGACCATGATCTCCTGCAGCAGCGCCGTGAAGCCGCCCGAGGCTCCCGGATGGAGCTTCTGCTGCAAGGCCAGGTGCTGGCTGAAGGTGATCCCTATGTTCTCCGCGCGGCGTGTCATTTGACCCCCCGTTGAACAGGTCGCTCGGGGGGAGTATAGGGAAGGGGCGCGCCGCCGGGAAGATGAGGCGCGGCGGCGCGCAAGCCGACTGCGATCTCTCGGGCTATCCGACCAGGGTCAGTGGCCGCGACCAGCTGCAAGTCAATCGCGGGTTCGCGGCGCGCGGATTTGCGGCGCCAGTCGCCCCGGATCCGCTCCAGGGGGACGGGGGCCGGCCGGCTCGCGGGCGGGGGCCCGCCGAAAAGCGCTTGCCCGGCCCCCGGCGCCTTTCTATAGTACCGGCCTCAGGAAACGGGCGCCCCGCCAGCGGCCCCGCCGGGGCGGAGCGCCGGGGCGATCCACGAGCGGTCACCGGCCGGCGCGCGCCGGCCGCAGAGGGGGTGCGGCACCGTGAACATCTCTCCTCTCGATATCCGGAAGCAGACTTTTCGCACCGTGTTCCGGGGCGCGGACAATGAGGAGGTTCGCGTCTTCCTCGACCTCGTTGCGACGGAGCACGAGAGGCTGATCGAGCTGAACAACCAGCTCAACGAACGCGTGCACCATTGCGAGGACCGCCTCGCGGAGTATCGGGAAATCGACCACACGCTGAGAAGCTCCGTGCTCTCCGCCGAGCGTCACGCCGCAGAGGCGCGAGAGAACGCCCAGCGCGAGGCCAATCTCATGATGCAGGAGGCGGAGTGGCGCGCCAAGCAGATGCTCGAGGACTCGAGGGAGCGTCTCAATCGCCTGCTCGAGGAGATCAGAGATCTCCAGGCGAAGAAGGATGCCTATGTGCAGCACCTTCGGAGCTTCCTGGCCGCACAGAGCGAGCTGCTCGAGCACCACGACTCCTATCTTCAGGGCGTCGAGAGACTGGCCGAGGAGACGGCCGTGCTCGCCTCCCGCGTCCGGCGCGCCGAGGTGAGGCCCCCCTTGGCGATGGAGCGGCCGCCGCAAGCGCAAGTCGGCCAGGCGGCCGCCGATGAGCCTGTGATCCCGCCCCCCGCATCTCCCCGGGGCTCGGGCTTCGACCAGACACAGCCTCAACCCCGAACTCCGCAGGCATCGACCTATGGCCAGGCTCCGGCGCCCGAGAGGCCTCCCCAGGCTCCGGCGCAGTTCCCGCCCACCGGCAGGGCCATGCCCCCGGGCCCCGGGTTCCCGCCGCCGCGGGGACTGAGCCGTTTCGGCCGCCCCGCCCCGCCTCCGGGCTCGCGGGAGACGGGCGCTCCCCGAGAGATGAGCAGTGAAGATTCCCAGGGGGGGCGGTCGATACCTGAACGGAGCGAAGGGCTCTTCGAGATCTCAGCGGACGAGGATGAGGCTCCTCGTCCCTAGCTTGAGCAAGGAGCGTTAGGCGGCGTCCATGTCCGAGTCCGAACTATCCCGCGCGATCCGCGAGGCCGTCGAGGCCCTGCGGCATTTGACTTCGAGCCAGCCCCTGGTCGGAGTCATCCTGGGGACTGGGCTCGGTTCCCTCCCGCATGGATTCGAGACCGACACGGTCGTCCCCTACGAACGGATCCCCAACTTCCCCAGGTCCCAGGTCGAGAGCCACGCCAACGAGCTGGTCTTCGGCAGGCTGGGGGGCCGCCCAACGGTGGTCATGAAGGGTCGGGTCCACTACTACGAGGGCTTCTCGATGCGGGAGGTGACCTTCCCGATCCGGGTCCTCCGTGGGCTAGGCGCGAAGTACCTGGTCATCTCAAGCGCCGTGGGAGGGATGGACCCCACCCTCTCGCTCGGCGACATCGTCCTCGTCGCCGATCACATCAACCTGATGGGGGACAACCCCCTGATCGGCCCGAACGACGAGACGCTCGGGCCCAGGTTCCCCGACATGTCGGAGCCATATGACCGGTCCCTTCAGGAGATCGCCACGCAGGTAGCTCTGGAGGAGCGGATCGCGCTGGGGAAGGGAACGCTTGTCGCCGTCGCCGGCCCGAACCTCGAGACGCGCGCGGAGTACCGCTTTCTTCGATGGTGCGGGGCCGATGTCGTCGGCATGTCGATGGTTCCGGAGAACCTGGTCGCCATCCATGGAGGGATGAAGGTTGCCGCGCTCGCGGTGGTGACCGATCTATGCTTCCCGGATGCGCTCGAGCCTGTGGACGTGGACCGGATTCTGGCGACGGCGGCCGAGGCCGCCCCGTCGCTCTCGCGCCTGATCGCGGGGCTGGTCGCGAGAATTCCCCAACAGGCATGACATCCGAGGGGCGCAGCGGGAGGATCGCGTGAACAAGAAGGACCTGAAGCACTTCGAGAAGAGACTCCAAGTGGAGCGGGATCGGCTCGCCGATTCCCTCGGCAAGCTCGAGAACAGCGTGTTGAGGCACTCGCAGCGCGAATCCTCCGGAGACCTCTCCGCTTACTCGATCCACCCCGCCGATCTGGGAACCGATTCGATGGAGCGCGAGAAGGATCTCCAGGTGGCTTCCGCGGAGGGGAGGCTGCTGGCGGAGATCAAGGAGGCGATCTCGCGCCTGGAGGAGGGGACCTACGGCGTCTGCGAGTCGTGCGGGAAAGAGATCGACAAGCGCCGTCTCGATGTCGTCCCACATGTCCGGTACTGCCTGAAGTGTCAGGAGAAGGAGGAGCGCCGTTTCGCCTCCTAGGTCCGCCCACACGCTGCGGCTCATGCTGATCGCCCTGGCGGTGCTTGCCATCGATCTCCTCACCAAGTCGCTCGCCACGCGATTCATCGCCGGCCACGCTTCCGGAATCGACGTCCTCGGGGGTCTTCTCCGCTGGACCTATGTCCGCAACTACGGCTCAGCCTTCTCCCTCATCCAGGGCGGCAGGCTCTTCTTCATCGGGTTCAGCATCCTCTCGATCCTTCTCATCGTCGCGATGGCCCGCGTTCCCCGGTACCGGAGAACCCCCTACACGCTCTCCCTCGGTCTCATCCTGGGAGGGGCGATCGGAAACCTCGTCGATCGCGTTCTGCTGGGGGCGGTGCGGGACTTCATCGACATCGGGATCGGACGCCATCGCTGGCCGACCTTCAATGTCGCGGACATCGGGGTCACTGTCGGCGTGGGTCTTCTCGCCGTGCTCTTGCTCTTTCCGCGCGCCGCCGGGGAGGACGTTCAGGCCGATCGCGAGACCGATCGCGATTCGGATCTCGCCGGCGCATCATGACCGAGGAGGAGTTCCCGGTCGGCGCGGCCGACGAAGGCCTGCGTCTCGACCGCTTCCTGGCAATCAGGATCCCGGATGTGTCCCGCACGCGGCTGCAACGCTGGCTCGAGGAGGGGCGCGTCAAAATCGGCCGGATCGCAGTGAAACCCGGTCTCGCCTTGAAGCCCGGATGGATCGTGCGCGTCACCAGGCCCGATCCCCAGGTTTCCCCGCTCGAGGCTCAGGATCTCGCGCTCCGTATCGTCCATGAGGACGAGGAGATCCTCGTCATCGACAAGCCGGCCGGCCTCACCGTCCATCCGGGGGCGGGTCGCAGGGCAGGGACGCTGGCGAACGGTCTCCTTCATCTGCATCCGGATCGCGACTGGCCCGGCGCCCCGGAGCGGCCCGGGATCGTCCACCGGCTCGATCGCCTGACGAGCGGCTTGCTCGTCGTCGCCTGCGAGCCCCGCGCCTATCTCGAGCTGCGCAGACAGATCGCCGCCCGCGAGGTCGCCCGCCGCTATCTCGCCCTGGCCTGGGGAACCCCGAGCGCGGCCGCGGGCACGATCGACGCCGCCATCGGGCGGGATCCCCGGGAACGGAAGCGAATGGCTGTGGCGGCGCGCGGAGGCAGGGGCGCTCGAACGCACTACCGGGTGCTCCGGAGTCTGGGGGCCCTCAGCCTCCTTGAGGTTCGACTCGAGACGGGCCGCACGCACCAGATCCGCGTCCATCTGGCCCACATCGGTTTCCCCGTCTTCGGCGACGCCGTCTATGGAGGAGGCCGGGCCTTCCTCTCGCGCCTGTCTCCTCGGGATCGGCCGGCGTGGACGGCGAGGCTGCGCCGCTTGAACCGCCAAGCGCTCCATGCCTATCATCTGAGCTTGAGACACCCGAGGGACGGCGCGCGGTGGGTCTTCGAGTCGCCGCTCCCCGCGGAGATCGATGGGCTCCTGAGGGAGCTCGCGGGCGGCGGGGACGGGACGGACGGGATGGAGCGGAGGACGGAATGAAGCTGACGCAGCGGATCGAAGAGGATCTCACCCTCATTCGGCTCGGCGGCCAGCTCCTGGGCGGCCCCGACGCCGAGCAGCTCCGCTCCGCCCTGCTCGCCGCGGTTGAGCAGAGCAGCCCCCATATCCTCATCGACATGAGCGAGGTGTCCTGGGTCAACTCGACCGGCCTGGGGATCCTGATCTCCAGCCACCTTGCGGCACGGCAGAAGGGCGGAGCGCTCAAGCTGATCGGTGTCTCCAAGAGGATCGAGTCGATTCTCTCCGTCACCCGGCTCAACACGGTCTTCGAGATCTTCCCGAGCGAGGAGGAAGGCCGGCGGAGCTTCTCCGCCGCGTCTGCGGGGAAGCCATGAGGCAAGCGGCCGGCATCGCTCGCCGGTAGGAGGAAACCACGGATGGAGCGCCGAGACAGAGACGAGGGAGAGGTGATCACCTTCTCCTTCCCCAGCCGCCTCGAGCTCCTTCCGGTCCTCGATCGTCTCGTGCAGGGCATAACCGAGCAGATGGAGTTCGACGAGGACGCCGCAGGCGAGGTCGCGATCTCGGTGATCGAGGCCGGCACGAACGCGATCCAGCACGGGCACAAGCACAATCAGGAGAAGCAGGTCGACTTCCGCTTCGACATGCGGCCGGACTACTTGCTGGTCACGGTCGTCGACTCCGGGCCGGGCTTCGAACCCGACATGATCCCGCGAAACGACCCGTCGAACCCCGAGGACCTCATGCGCAGCAGCGGACGCGGAATCTACATCATGCGCCGGATGATGGACCAGGTCGACTTCGACATCGATCCGGCGCGCGGCACGCGCGTTCTCCTGAAGAAGCTCCGGCGCACCAACGGTCGCTCCCCATCGGCCTGATCCTTGGACCCCCGCTCCGACCGGACCTTCCTGGGCGTCGACTACGGCCGCAAGCGCGTTGGGCTCGCGATCAGCGACCCCGCGGGGATCCTGGCGAGCCCCCTGGCCGTTCTCTCGTATCGCGGCATGGACGATCTCGCGGCCCGGTTGAGCGAGCTCGCTTTCGAGCGCGAGGCGGTGGCGATCGTCCTGGGCCTTCCCACGCGCGCCGACGGGCGGGCGGGGGATCTCGCCGCGGAGATCGAGGCCCTTGCGGAGAAGCTCCGCTCGCGCGGCGTCGCCGTCATCTTCTCGGATGAGTCCCTGACGACCTGGGAGGCCGGGAGGCTTCTGGGAGAGGCGGGCGCCGATCCCCGCGCGGGGCGAAAGGCGAAGATCGACGCCGCGGCGGCTGCCGTCATGCTGCAGTCCTTCCTGGAGGATCTCGATCGTTGAGCCGTCGCGCCGCGCGCCTGCTGCCGCCTCTCCTCGCGGTCGCGATCTTCCTGATCCTCGGGGCGGCGGCCTTCATCGGCTACCGCCTGGAACTCGATCGTCCCACCGAGCGTTCCCGGACGGGGGACGGTCTCCTTCGCATCAGCCCCGGGGCGAGCCTGCGGACGGTCGCGAGGGATCTCTCGCGCGAGGGCTGGATCCGCAGCCCTCTCTTCGTCGCCCAATGGGGGAGGGCGAAGGGTCTGGATCGTGCGGTCTTTCCGGGTCGCTACCGGCTGCGAAGGGGATGGACCGCGCGGCGCATCCTCGATGAGATCGCCCTCGGCCGCGTCGAGACCACGCGCGTCACGATCCCCGAGGGATGGAGGGAGGCGCAGATCGTGAGGTTGCTGGCCGACTCTCTCGAGATCGGCGTCCGGGATCTCCAGGCGGCTGTCCTCGACACGGCTTGGGTCCGGTCGATCGGGATCCCGCGCGGGAAGCTGGAGGGCTACCTCTTTCCCGAGACCTACATCTTTCCGAAAGAGTACGACCCGAGGGGTGCGCTGCGGCGGATGGTGCGCGAGGCCGATCGCCGGTTCGACGGCTCCATGCGCGAGCGGGCCGATGCGATCGGATGGAGCCGCGACTCGGTCATCGTCCTGGCTTCGATCGTCCAGGCCGAGGCGGCGAAAGAGCGCGAGATGCCCCGCATCGCCGCCGTCTTCCACAACCGGCTGCGACACGGCTGGAGGCTGGATGCCGATCCGACCGTCTTGTATGCTATCGGTCGGTTCTCGGGGCCGCCGCGCCTGAGCGATCTGAGGGTAGAGTCGCCCTACAACACCTACCGCGCGGGAGGGTTGCCGCCGGGACCGATCGGCAATCCGGGCGCGGCCGCCCTGCGCGCGGTCCTCTGGCCTGATTCGATGAGGGACGAGTTCTACTTCGTCGCCGACGGGAGCGGGGAGCACATCTTCACGCGGACGCTCGGCGAACACAACAGGGCGCGGCGCGAGGCGCGCCGGTCGCAGGGAGGAGTTCGATGAGGAGAAGGCGGATCCCGATCTTGATCGCAGCGGCGGCATGCGCGCACCTGCTCGCGCCCGCGGCGCATTCCTACCGCCAGCCCGAGAACCGGGGCGCAGTCCTCTACCTCTCGATCGCGCCGGAGCAGCGCTATGACGACACCACGAGCTTCCGGGGCCGATCCGCGACTCCCACTCCGGAGGAGGCGATCGTCTCGGATGTGGCCTCGCCCCGCACTCACATCGCCTATCTCCTCCTCGCCTATCCGCCCGAGGCGGTTCCCGAGATGAGCGTGGTCAGCTACGGCATCCGCTACCCGAACGGGATCCGGATCGTCCGCTACGGGATCAGCCCCAACTGCCTCCAGATGGCGACGCGCGATTGGCCCTCGAGCCGCGAGGGGATGATGCTCGGCGTCATCGGCAAGCCCGACACCAATCGCGTCGTCGAACTGGGTTGGTTCGCGATCCAGGCGACCAAGCCGGGGCGCGTGGAGGTCGTGCCGCACCCGGACGCCGGCATGGCGGCCCGCATCGTCTCGCAAACTTCCTCGCTCATGACTCCGATCGCCGACTTCGGCCACTTGGGATTCGATCTCCCGGGGAGAGCGCCGGCGCCAACGTTTCCCGGCCCTGTGACGGGCGCCGCGTGCTATCACGACTCGGTCTGCGTGGAGCTGACGCGGGCCGAGGCGGAGTATTACGGTGACGCCGTTCTCTATCTGGAGGACGGTCTTCTCTGCCAGGAGGGGACGCTCTGCTGGGGTCCGTTGCTGGAGGGCGCCTGCTGTCTCCCGGACGGCGCCTGCCGGATCCTGACCCGCAAGGCGTGCGCGAAGGCGGCCGGCAAGTACCAGGGGAACTACAGCCGCTGCGATCCCGACCCGTGCGGGGCGCAGGCCGCGCCTACGGCAGGCGAGGAGGGAAAGTGAGCGCGAAGCGAGCGAAGGGCGCCGGGTCTCTCGGGTCGGCCACGGGCCGGACTGGGCGAAGGGGAGCCTCCGACCAAGGGTCCGGAGGAGCCGCGGCCTCCTCCGCCTCGGGCGAGGAGAGCCACCTTCCCTGGGGGCGAAAGAACTTCCTCCTGCTTGCCGTCGGCCTCGGTCTCATCGTGGTCGGCTTTCTTCTTCTCGCGCTTGGAGATACGACATTCGCTCCGGTCTTGCTGGTCGGGGGGTTCCTCGGGCTGATTCCGTGGGGGATCGTCGCGGGGACCCGGAGAGACCCCACCGGGTGAGAATCCCCATCCTTGGCGGCGGGCGAGTAGCTCAACGGTAGAGCGCCTGCCTTACAAGCAGGAGGCCACAGGTTCGACCCCTGTCTCGCCCACCAACTCCCCCGCGGCGCCGAGCGAGATCCGTCTCATCTCCTTGGTAGATCAGCCGAAGAGGGGAAAGATGGCCCTTGACCCGGGGAGTCAAGTGCTGCTAAATTACCTACGTGCAAGCCAACAGGTGGAGCAGACACCGGAAGGAGGTGCGGCGAGGAGAACGAGACCCCCGGGCCCTTGCGGGCCGCATACGTTTCTGAGGTTTCGCAACAGGATAGGCGTACTGACGGAAGGCTTGCTTACATACCAGCTACATGTGGAGGTCAAGGGAATGAAGCGCTTGCTTTTGGTTTTTTGCGCGCTTGCGATGACAGCGTCGTTTGCCAGTGCTGACGTGCCCGATCCGTCGAGGTGCTCGACGACTTGGGATCCCGTTCAGCGTTTTTATCTGTGCCCTGACAACTATCCGGACTCGAACCCGGATGGCGCCAACGATTGCTCGGCCGCCTCGTTCAGCGTGACGGTCGCTAACGCGTCGGGTGCGATCATTCCGAACGCCGTCGTCGAGATTCTCCTCGGCGGCAGCGAGCCGGGCGGCTCGGTCGAGGTCTGCGTCAACCAGACCCTGACCCGGAATACCGAGTCCAACGGCGTCGCGAAGTTCAACCTCGGCGGCGGCGGCTGCAACAAGCGGCCCGGCTGCGCCGTGATTCGCGCCAACGGCGTCGTCATCCGCACCTGGAACGTGATCGTCAGCGCCGACTACGTCGGAACGGACAACCTCGGCCAGCCCGGTCTCTCGGACGGCCGTGTCGCGCCGGCCGACTTCTCGGTTTTCGTCGGTCGCTATCAGGGTGGTGTTGGCGCCTCGAGCTGCCACGACTACAACAACAACGGCACGACGGGCCCCGAGGACTTCTCGGTATTCGTCGCGGCCTACAAGGGTGGCGTGAACATCTGCACCTTGGTGCCCTAGGGCGCCGGCGCGGAGGTTCACCGAAAGATGCTTGGCCGGGGCTCGCCGGACCTGGCCTTGCGAGACGAGGGTGGTGTGGTGGTGGACAAGGCGGTGGACGTGACCGCTTTGTGGAAGGGCTTCGGAAGGACGCGTGTTCCGGGGTTCTTTTGGGGAGTGCAGGACGTACAACAGACATCGCACAGACAACCTAGCTAGGGAGGTTCGAAAATGAGGAAAATCCTATTGGCGCTGGGCATCATGGCCCTCATCTGTACCCCGGCGATGGCGGGTGTCAATGCTAACGGCGCGATCATCGTCCACACGAACGATGCCTACACGTACTCCGCGGGCACGCGGTGCACGACGCCTCTGGCTCGTCCCGCGACCTGCCAGGAGACGATCACGCAGACGAACCGTGACGCTACGCGGTCCGTCCTGTGGTTCCTGTGGGCATTCCTGCCGGACGCGACCCCCAGGGTCACGACGGTCTACTTCGGTATGAACATGGACATGACCTGTCTGGATCCGACCGAGTTCACCTGGGCATGGTGCAGCCCGACCGGGGTCACGCCTTCTCAGGACGTCTCGGCGGGCTGGCCGGGCGACGGCGAGAGCGCGACGGTTGGATGGCCTGTTGCCATCACCCAGAACCTCTATCCGTTCATGGTCATCCGGGCGGGCGTCGAGCTGTGTGGGCCTCCTTCGACGGCCTACATCTGCTCGTCGATCAACCATGTCGGCGGCTACGCCGCGTTCGTTGACGACAGCAACCCGCCTGTTACCGACAACGTGAATCGCTTCGGCTGCGTTCGCTGGTACGAGCCGGGTTACGTAAACTGCCCGGAGATCGCCATCGTCCGTGGCGCTTGCTGCTATCCTAGCGGCCTCTGCGTGCTGCTGCAGCAGCAAGAGTGCCTGCCCCCCGGGGTCTACCTGGGCAACGACACCGTTTGCGAGCCGCAGAATCCGTGCCCGCAGCCGGGCGCGTGCTGCGACCTCGTGACGGGAGACTGCGCGTACGTTCTGCGTGAGGCCTGCTTGCCGCCTCGTCAGTTCCTTGGCGAGGGCATCGCGTGCGCGCCGCAGAATCCGTGTCCGCAGCCGGGCGCGTGCTGCGACCTCGCGACGGGCGACTGCTACTTCATCCAGCAGGCCGACTGCATCGCTCCGCGCGTGTGGTACGGCGGCCCCTGCTTGCCGCAGAATCCGTGTCCTGAGCCGCCGCACACCGGTGCGTGCTGCTTCCAGGACGGGACCTGCCGGGTCATCACAGAGGCCGAGTGCACCGCGGCTGGCGGCTTCCTCTGGGTCATCGACGAGGACTGCGTGGACGACTGTCCGCCGGTTCCGACCGAGAACACGACCTGGGGCAAGATCAAGGCGAACTACAGGTAGTACTTTCCTAGGACACTGCTAGGAACGAGGGCCCGCCCCGCGAGGGGCGGGCTCTTTGCTTGGGGCCGTGGCCAGCTTCGCCTGTCGGTCGGCTCTCCGTCGGAGCCGCGAAGCCCCGCGCCGGATCGGCCCTGGCGCTCCTCCGGTCCACCGGCTCTCCGGGGCGGGCGACCGTCGTCCCGCCGGGCCCTCCTCGGGCGGAAGGAGCCCGTATCAGAGGCCGGGGGAACCGTCGGTTACGCCCCTTTTTTCCATTTGCTCGGGCGCGAGCGGTTGGCTGATAATCCCGGTGAGCGTGAGAACCCCGGCGCGATCTCATCGGGCTCTCGATCCCTTTGAGCGGGCCGATACGCCACTAGCCATGGAGGAGATGTGGCGCGGTGACCACTGGGCTCTCGGAAGGAGGGTAGTTTCGATGTCGAAGCGGGTGCTTCTTGGGGGATTGGCTCTCTTGGCGGCCTTCGCCCTTCCGGCGATGGCGGGCAGAAACAGCGGAGGAGCGATCCTCCTACACACGAACGACACCTATACGTACTCGGCGGGGACGCGGTGCACAACCGAACTCGCCCGCCCGGCGAACTGCGCGGGAGTGATCACGAGGACCGACAAGGACAGCCGGCCTGTCATCTGGGCTCTCGCGATGTTCGATACGACGGCGGTTCCCAGGGTTTCGACGATCTACTTCGGACTCATGATGGACATCACCTGCATCGATCCGGCGGAGTTCAACTGGACCTGGTGCAGCGACAACCCGGCCACCAATCCGCCGAGCCAGGACGTCTCTGCCGGCTGGCCGGGCCACATGGAGAGCGCGACTGTCGGCTGGCCGAGCGCGATCAGGATGAATCCGTTCCCCTTCCTTGCCATCCGGGTGGAGGAGGAACTCTGCGCCGCGCCGGGCGCCTACATCTCCACCTCGGTCAACCATGTCGGCGGCTACGCGGCCTTCATCGATGACAGCAACCCTCCTGCCACTGACCAGACCGCCAAGTTCGGCACCGTGCGCTGGTATGCGGATGGATCCAAGGACTGCCCGACGGCCCCGCTGCGGGGCGCTTGCTGCAACCCGGACGCGACCTGCTCGCTCGTTTTCTCCTTCGACTGCCCCACCGGATCGATCTACCAGGGGGACGGCACGACGTGCGACAGCCCCTGCGGCGCCTGCTGCTTCTGGCTGACGGACCAGGTCCGCCGCTGC